>PJEL010000107.1_pt1 | contig 93436 bp, 104 predicted proteins | sample 1853271 | NCBI WGS metagenome assembly PJEL01 (sample SAMN08108733, study PRJNA415343) | Invertebrate metagenome, whole genome shotgun sequencing project. | host: Globobulimina | place: Sweden: Gullmar Fjord | collected 2015-08
GGAAGGTTTATTTTGTTTTGAATTTTTACGATATTGTATTATTTGTGTGATAACTATAATACGATGCAGGGCATTTTATGTCCTGCGTTTTTCTTTAAAGATTATATACTATAAATTACTATTGCACCAACAGTTAACTTAATTTGACCTGCTGTTATCCCAATTCCACTAGAACCTCTAGCTTCAACTTTTTCTTCTTCTACTTCAACTTCTTCTTGCGTAAATGCCGGAGGTGAAATCGGATCTAGTCTTTCTTTTATAGGAATTTCCGGAGAAGGAATACCTTCTTCAATATCAAAAAATTCTTCTGTCACCACAAAGCTTTCTTTATCTTTTGAAGGACTATATTCAAAGATATTTGCAGTTGCAGTTGCACCATTAAAACCACCTAAGCAATATACTTTATCCTCTTTCTCAATATAGTCGCAACTCATGCCATAAAGATTTGTCAAAAGTTTTGCATCTTGTTCAACTAATTCCTTTGTAATTGGATTATATTTTAATATTTCGTCAGTAATGCCTTGCTGTTCTCCAAACATTTTTAATCCCAAACCTCCAATGCAATAAATATTTTTATCTTTTACATACTGGCATGAAAATAATCCTCTTCCCTGAGCGAGTTGACCTACATTGCTTTCAGTTCTTGTCTCTTCATCAAAAACATAAATATTTTGAAACCTATCCCAGGCTCCGAAACAATATATCTTTTTATCAATTTCAGAAAATGTGCAAGAAGTGGTGTCTCCAGGCAGACTCACCTCAAAGCTTTCAACAATATTATCCGCAGGATTAAAAACAAATCCTCCGTAAGTCTGTGCCCCACCAACACAATAAATATGATCATCGTTTTGCGAATAAGTACATGCCGGACCTGCTAATCCCACATCCATTGCTCCCACTACGTTGACACTTTTAGTTTCAGGATTAAATTCAACAATCTCTGAGATATATCCCTCATCTACCCCCCCAAAACAATATATTTTTTTAAATTTGTCAGCATAAACACAACTCGATTGATATCTTGGAGTCGGAAGTCCCTCGCTTAATTCTTCTAATTTATCTCTACCATAATTAAACTCTGTAATTCTTTCTTCAGCATGTCCACCATTCCATCCCCCAAAACAATATACTCTATCAGTAACGTCAGCATAGGCACAAGAAGTGAGCATCACTGCTTCAGGAAGTTTTGATTTCATTATTTTTAATGACTTGCTCAAATCCGCTCTCACCTCAACCTCTCCCTCTCCAAATTCAGGAATCCCATAACATCTAGCAAACACAAGGCTAGTTAAGAACAGGGTTACCAAAACAACCATTATTATTTTATTGATTTTATTAACCTCCCAAGATTTTTATTTGATTTTAAAAATAATAAAATAGAATATCCCACAACATTAATCGAAACCAAGGATTCCACCAAAAGTGTAATAGAAAAATTAGTATCTGCACCAAGCAAGATCCAGTATAAAACAAATAAAGGAGTTATAATAATTGTAATTAACAATGCTGCTAAAAAATAATTTTTCCTTTTCTTTAAAAATAAATATCCTGCACTTGCACCCAATAAAAAAATAATAGAATTAATTATTGAAAAAAAATAAAGGCTTGTATATCCACTAATTAATGCATAATGTATATTGGCAACAAATGCACTTAAACTTATTAGAAAAACTCCAAATCCTCCAAATAGCAAAGACAGTGGAATCAAAGCAGCCTCAAGTCGTATTGGAACAAGATATCCAAATACTTCAAGAGTAGGAAGTTCGTAAAATAAAGTATAAAATATAGCAAATAAAATTCCAATTCCAATTCTCTTTTCTATTTTTTTATCAATCTTCTTTCCTGTTAAATATTTAATCAATAAATAGCCAATAACGTTTATTGAAATAAAGGATTGCATAAACACTCCAAACCAAGAAGAAATTCCAAAATAAGTTTCGCTAAGAGGAGGATTAAAATAAGAATAACTCCCCATAATTAAAGTCATAATTAATGTTACAATCCAAGTAGCAACAAAATAATTAGATTTAAATTTTAAAATAAATTTATGAGCAAGGTACATTGAAACAAATAGTGTTAGTGGAAGAATCATCATAAAATCAATCTTTCCCACATAAACCGAGACATCAATGAAACTACCAAACACAACTCCAAGTATAGCTGGCCATCCAAATATTAATGTTAAAGCAACTAATATTGCCTCTGGCCTAAAAAGAATAAAGGAATAATTAAAGTTAGGAATTAGCATAAACAAGATATAAGCCAATAAAAAAATAATAAAAATAAATATATTCTTAGATTTTTTATCTTTAAATTTCATCTCAACAACTCCTGAACCCTAAAGACAAAATATTTTTTTTATTCATTAAACAACTAAGTTTTTTCTTTTCTTCTATATTAATGCGAACATATTAGCATGCTAACCTATATCCAAATATTTCTTAAATTATTTACAATAAATCCTTCAATCACTTCTTCTTTTTCAACCTTTTTTTCAAAACCGGCAGCTCTTGCTTAATTTCCCCAAACCTCTCATTATATTTCTTCATTCGAATATTATAAACCAACGCAGAGACCTTCCCCTTCTCAAACCTTTCAATCTGAACCTTCTTCATTAAATCCTTCAAAACACCCGCCTCCACTTCCATTTTAGAAATTTTATTCCTAAGCAAACTCCTCTTAATTTTCTTATAAGAAAAAACACCAATCCACACAATCATAATAAAACTAATCATAATAAAAACCCAATATTTTTCAAAAAAGTTCTTAGCTCCACGCTGTATACCCGCAAGAACGGTCCTCTCTGCTCGTTCTTCCTCAACACTAGCTCTAAACAGCTTTATAAGATCCTCAGTTTCAGAAAACCTCCCTTCGTGAAAAGAACTCTTAGCAGCTTCCAATATTTCGACATTACCAAGGGATACTGTACCAGGAACAGGCTCTTCAATAATAATCTTATCCCACAACAAAAAAGACAAATCCTTCCGAGCAACAATATCATCATAATAAACTAAAACATCCTCATTTCCCAAATTCTCCCAATCAATCAATCTCAATGCATCCCTAGCTTCATTCTTCTCTTGATAGGAAAGATTATCATCTCTCAAAATTTCTGCATAAGAGACTTGATCAAAAATTCTTTTCATCTCAAATAAACTATCCTCAACATAAGCAACAGAAAAGCTATTCACTTTCATTTCTAAAATTATACTATCAATATCTTCAAAGGCCAACAGCACGTCTTCCAAACTAACATTCCTTTTTTCATTTTTCACATTTCCTTCATCTAATAAAAAATCATCACTATTCAGGGGAATATTATTGACATTAAAAACAGGTGAACTCACTGCCAGGCCAGTCAAAACAATCCCACCAGCAAAAATTTGAAAAACAAAAAAACCGACAACAGACAAAAACAAAACGTTAAATACAAAAAAATTAAAATCACTTCTCATTTTTACCAACCTTAATTTTAACTCTCCTGTCCCTAATACCTTTTTTGAAAAATATTTTTTTCCGAACAGCATCTTTTTTAACTTTCTTTTTTAAGTCAACCTTATTTTCTGACTTATCTTTAATCTTAGGGACTCCCTCTTTCTCCTTCTCATACTTAGCAGATATTTTCTTCGATTTATTTTCCGTCAATAAAACAGTCATCCTCTCTCCCTCAATTTCAGCCAACCTTTCATTCAATATACCAAATTGTAATTCATAACTATCCTTTCCAATTTTTTTATTCTTATAAAAATCAGTTTGCAACTGTTTAATTTCTCTCTCCGTTTGAGTTTTCTCAGCATCAAGTTCCAAAACAACTTGCCTAGGTTTCAATATTTCAATTCTGCGATTTCTCAAGGTCAGCCTAGCTGTTTTCAAATTAGCCAACCTCTTCTCATGCTGATTCATAATCCTATGATACTCTCCAGAAGAAATACTTCCAATAAAATATTTTTTCTGAGATGCCGTCAATAATTTACGTATATTCTTTTCTTCCCTATTAATATCAACAACTCTAGAACTCGCAACATTCCTTTGATGTTTACGATATCCAAAAACACCGCCAAAAGAAACAAAAAATATTCCTAAGAAAATGAATGGCCAATATAAAAATAAAAATAATCCAAAATTACCCTTTCTATTAAGCAGTAATAAATTTTGAGCTTCCTTCACCCTAGAGCTAGCCAAAGAATAATCCCCACGATCAAAAGCAACTTTGGCCAAACTCAAAACTTCCTCAACAGACTTATCTCCAAAAATAGCCCAACCAGTAAACATGGAATTCATACCGGCACGAATACTATCATCCCTATAAGCGTCCTTAACAGCATTTCCAGTAATTACACCTATCTTCACGGGATTCCTAAGAGATTCAAAAACCCCATCAATCAAAACTTGAGTTTCAAAAGCCAAGTCTCTCATCTCCAAAATGCTTTTACCCAATATCAAAGCTTCCCCATTTCTTTTCTCATTCAATTTCACATTAGCATCAATCAAAATATTTTCAGCTAAAGCAATATTAAAACCCGCATCTCTCATTTCAGAAACGGCCCTCTCTGCATCCTCCAAAAAAATATTAACCTCTTCAAAACTAGCTTCTTGAATAATTAAAAGAATATTTTGAGTTTCCACATAATTTCTAGAGACTCCATTCCTAAGCAAATTTCCACGAATTACCGCAACTAATTCATGCTCCTCATAATCCTCTTTATACGAAGGAACTTCAATAGAAACACCAAACTTTCCAAAATCCCTAAAATTTATATCATTAACAACCAAAGGAGAAACCTCAATGTATTTAGATAAAAATCCACTCAAGGTCAAAGTTAAATTATCAAGAGTAGAATTAAGATATATATTTTCTACATCTATATCAAAGCTATCTTGCCTACCTCTAACAATCTCAATAACCTTAGAGTATGAAATAGCTTTATCATCACCCCCTCCAGAACTACTAGAGCCTCCACCTCCACCTCCACCACTAGAAACCGTAACAGTTTCAATAACCACCAAAGGATTTCCAATCGTAACAAGTTTTGTATCATTTACAGAATCAGCATTAGAAGAAGTCGCAACTGCAATCAAATCAACACTAGACTCACTAATCGAACTTCCGACATTAACTCCAATCGTATTTGCCCCACTAACTCCAACCCCCAGGTTTCCTAAACTCCTGTTCAAGCTCCCAGAAACCAAAGTAAATCCTGAAGGTAACGTCCAATTAAGATAAACTCCCGTAGCATCACTAGTTCCAAGATTTGTAACCTCGGCAACCAATTCTAAGTTACCCTGTCCCAAAGTCACCGTAGAAGAATAAGTTTCAATAGAAACAAAAAGTAAAGGAGTAACACTAGACTGGATACTCACATATCGCTCATAAATATTAGTGCCAACCTCAGAAACAACGCTAATATTATAGGCATACAATCCAGCATCCAAGTCAGTCGTATTCACTTCAAGAGAAATATTAACCGCGCTCCCGGAAGCCACCCCAGTATAATTATAAGTCAAATTACCAGTATAATTAACACTTAATCTACTTGCCAAATCGCTATCTCCAACCAACGAAACATTAAAACTCAAATTTCCATCTCCAGTATTATTCATAATCAATCTGCCCACAGTATTATTGTCCGCAGTCTGAGCTAATATGAAAGACTTAATGGTCGGAATACTCATTGAAATATCTTCAGAAATATCATTTTCAACAGCTATCGTAACATTTGAAGAAACATTTCCATTCCCAACATAATCAGTAGCATTAATTCTAAACGTCCAATTTTCAGCCTGAGGAGCAAAAGAGGCATTGTAAACAACGGTAGATTCAGATCCATCGACCAACACAGAATTATTACTCATCTCAACCAAGGTCCAATCTGCAGCAGAAGAATTCTTATACATAAAATAAACCACGGAAATATTATAATCCTCAGTAACAGTAGCATTCACATTAACAACAACCCCAGGGTCTAGCTCATCGGTAGTATTTGGGTTATACGTATAGCTATCAACAACAGGGGAAGTATCATCAGAAATAATTATATCGTCAACACTCGTTCCATTTATTCGTCCAGCTAAATCATAAACATAAAGTTGGGTCCTAAATCCAATAGGAGAATAGTTCCCACTAGAAATTGTATAATTAACTTCATTTGAAGTTCCGGTAAAACTGATCAAAGAGCTATTAGTCCAACTTCCACTAGCATTATAACTAACCTTAAATGAACTTAAACCAACAGCATCACTAGCAGCAATGGCACAAACAACATCTTCAGAATCATTCGCATCCAGACAGGAAAAATTCGTTATACTCGGATTGTTCAAATCAACATAAACAATAACTGAAGAGTTCCCTTGATTATCAGAACTATCATTTGCATAAAACGTAATATTATGTCGGCCCTCAGACAGGGTCACCGTAGTATTCCAAGAAGTAAGAGAAGTGTTGCCTAAATTGGTAAGCGTGCCTGAATTATTCGTATACCCTGCCCAATCAATATTTTCACTCATAGTCGTATTCAAAAGAACGCTCCCATCTACATCATAAGAATTATTCGAAGGGCTCCAAACCGTTATTGTAGGAGAGGTCGTATCCGCAGGCGTAGCATCCACAGTAAAAACAACAGAATTACTTCCAATATTTCCAGAAGAATCAACCGCATAAAAAACAACAGTCTTAACCTCATCCACACCCGTAGCAACAACATCACTCCAGGCAGTTCCAGATCCAGACAAACTAACATTACTAGCCCCATTCAAAGAATAATTAACAGCAGTTGCGCTCTCGTCAAGTGTAACACTAAATAAAATATTTGCGGTCCCATAGGTCTGATTCAACGGACTATTAATCGCAACAACCGGAGCAGTCACATCATTAACACTAAAATCAACCGATGTAGTATTGTAATTTCCAGCAGCATCCGTTGCATGAAATTTACAAGTATACTCACCCCTAGAAACACTACCTATAGTATAATTCATCCACCCAGTTTCAGTCAGACTAATAGTATGATTCACAAAACTTCCAGTACTATTCTCCTCAATCTTAATCCCAGTCAATCCAAAAGCATCCGCAACATAAGCATCACAAGTTACATCTTGACTCTCATTAGCAGGATCAGGCGAGGCACTAACATTAGTATAAACCGGAGCAACATCATCAACATAAAATAAAATAGTCTTATTTCCCTGATTACCTGAAGTATCATTAGCATAAACAATCAAGGTGTTTGTAGATTCAGAACTAAGCGTCAAAGTAGCATTCCAATCAACAGTAGAAGTATTTGTCATATTTACAATAGCAGAACCATTCAAAGAATATCCAGCCCAAGTCAAACCCTCATCACTAGTTATATTCAAAGCAAGACTAGTTGCTGTATAATAAGTTGCATTACTTATTGTGTTAATGGTTATAACAGGTGGAACCGTGTCCGGAGCAGTCACATTAACAGAAAAATAAACTATCGCAGAAACTCCAATATTTCCAGAAGAATCATTTGCATAAAATGTAATATTATATTCTCCATTAGACAAACTAGTAAGCGTACTATTCCACGCAATAAGTGAAGTATTTGTCATACTAACATTTGCCACCCCATTCAAAGAATACCATGCCAAACTAGCATTTTCAGAAACAGCAATAGAAGCAGAAACATTCTCGTCACTATAAGTCAAATTAGCAGGACTCAAAACACTAACAATCGGAGCAGTCACATCATTAACATCAAAATCAACAGAAGTCGTATTGTAATTCCCAGCCAAATCACTAGCATGAAACCGACAAGTATACCCATCAGGACTACCAAGCTGAGCACCCGGTATAACATAACTAGCAATACCACTATTTCCAGAAAATGAAATACTATGATTCTCAAAAGCCCCAGTATGATTCTCTCCAATTATAACACTCGTTATACTATAGGTATCAGTCCAACTAATAGAACAATTAACATCTTGCGAAACATTGGCAGGGCTAGGATCTGCCTGAGCCGAACTGTATCTCGGAGCAAGGCTATCTGCATAAAAAACAGAAGTCTTATTTCCTTGATTAGATGACGTATCATTAGCATAAATAACCAAACTATAATTTGTCTCTTGCGTTAAACTAGTCAAGGTAATATTCCAACTCCTAAGACTACTGTTTCCCAAATCCAAAACAGCACCACCATTCAAAGAATATCCAGCCCAAGATAAATCTTCATCAGCAGTAATATTAATCAAAGTGCTAGAGGGATCCTGATAACTCAAATTAACAGGAGAAACAATTGTAACTGCAGGAGCAGTCGTGTCAACTGGTGTAGTATCGATTGTAAAAGAATTTCCAGTCAAGGTTCCTAAATTGCCATAACTATCATTAGCCCAAAAGGTCAAAAAATAAGTACCATCTGCAATACTAGAATTAGTATGGGTATAACTAAGTAAGGTTGTATTCGTCATTGTAACATTAATAACCCCTCCATCCAAAGAGTACCAAGCACTAGACAGGGCTTCACTCATAGAAGCTGTAATTGTAACAGAACTCTGGGTAATATTAGAACCATTAGTAGGAGAAACCAAAGTAATAACTGGAGAAATAGAATCCGTAGTATAACTACCCGAAAAATTAGAAACGGCTATTTCCCCCAAATCATCATACAAAAAAGCATACCAAGTATGAGACGCAGAATCTATCTCCGAAGTAAAAACACAAGTAACATTATCACTCCCAGTAACATTGCAATACTCCAAATCCTCACAGCCACTCGAACTAATACTAGTAGAATTACAAATCCAAAGAGTAACGTCGTGAACATTTTCATCACTAGAAAAAGAACTGATATTAACAAGCTCCCCTCCACCAATAGTTGTAGCATTATCGCTAACACTAGTCAAAACAGGCAACTGATTAATATTAATAGTCTTATTTTGAATAGTTTGAACGTTCCCAGCATCGTCCGTTGAATTATATCTCAAAAAATTCAAACCTCGATCAGAAGAAGTAAAAGTAATTATTCCAAGATGATCAATAATTAAGTTGGGGATACATGTTCCGATACTATCCGTACAATACAAAGTAGTAGGATCTGCATCAACATTATCAACCTCACTAATTGTGACAGTATAATTAGGAACCTGAACAGCAGAAATAGAATTATCACTAGTTGTAGGAGCAGAATAATCTAAGGTAAAAGAAGCATCTAAATTATTGGTAGCATTATTCTCATTGGCAAGACTATCTTGACAAGAAATATATCTTGTATAAAATCCCTGACTCGCAACATCATTAATATTGCAACTAGCAGTCGTCCCATCAATGACACATATATTACCCATAGCACTATAACCCAAATCACTCGCACTCCACCTACAAGCCATGCTCGTCTCACCAGTAACATTAATCTCGGTCACCGCATCATCTGCAGTATCATAATAACTAGCCACAGTATCCCCCGCAACACTATCTATAACTAAACTCGGCGGACTAGAGTCGGTCGTATAGGTTATATTTGGAACAATTGAAGAATATTCTGACCCATCATAAAGCCTGCAATACTCAGTATAAGGGGCATCATCAGTAGCAGTTGCAAAAGTACAGGATAAATCGTATGGATAGGATGCATCAAAATTTATCCCTCCAGTGCAATCCGTATTAGCAGCAGTTGGAGTAGTGGTATTATCACAATAAAGATAAACTGTATCCACCAAATCCGTATCATTAACCCCATTAGAAGTTGTATTCGCATAAACCGTAATAACATCCCCTCCCCTTATTATTGAATGAGAACCTGTTACATTGGCTATAATCGGAGCGACATTCACATATCCCGTAATATTTATACCATCGATATAAACCTGGTCTTGATTTCCTCCAGTAGGAGAATCTTGAGATGTGATCCTTATCTCAACAGCACTGTCAATTGTGCAAACGCTTGAAATATCACATTCAATTCGAGTCCAAGTGTCCTCCTGAACAATAGTCCCACAAATTGTTCTTTCAGTATCAGTAACATCTTTCCAATCTGCTACTTCAACCGCAGTCCCCGTTCCATAATCACACCATATATCAAAACCTTCATTTGCATTATCGAAACTATTCGGGTATAAATACATAGATAAATCAATAGTATCGCATACCCCACCTCCACATGGCGCAGACAAATCAAAAGTCTGCGCAGTGTAAGAGCTCGCACTATCATCTTGAACTTCAATACTGTCAGTCCCTCCGGCTACGCCAGAATCATCAACAAAAGAAAATCCAGCACCACTACTCTCCTTACAATCAGTTCCCCCATTAATCCAACCATCCAACGGAAAGGAATTATCTGCTTCAAAACCTGTATAATGAATTTCTGTTGAAGATCCTGCGCTCACCAACCCAATCATAAAAATCCCAAACAACAAACTCCAAAACCTCATCCAGCCTCCTCCATATGTTTCTTAATTAATCTCTCAACCCTCTTAGAAAGCATAATATCATTCTCCTCACAAAACCCCTGAAACCGAGCATAAACGTCCACGTCCAAACTAAGCGTCACCTTCTTTTTCATAAAATAAAGAGCTAATCTTTTCTATTAAAAATTTCCACGTACATATACGTACCTAACAACATTTACATGCCTTACATATACTTATATAGAACACATATACTTACATATACTTACATAGAAATACAGACAAAATAAAACACTACAACCTAAATAAAACAAAATAAAACAAAATTACCCAATCAAACTCTTGATTTTTTTAAGAAATTCTTCAATGTCCTGTGGTCCATCTATAAATCCAACAACATTTTCATAAAGTTCTAATTCGCTCTCATCAATCTCCTCAGTAAGAAAATATAATATTTTCAACTTCTTTTTCTTACATATCTTCAAAACATTGCCCTTCAACATAAAACCATCAATCAAAATAAGATCAATCCTCTTATTTATTTTTTTTAAAAACTCATCAAACGAACCTACTTCAATAACATCATATCCATTTTTTTCAAGCAAAGTTTTGATAGACACCCTTGTATCAGAATCATTATGCATAATCATTATAGTTTTCACCATCTTATTTCTCAAAGATTTTCTTAATCTTTTTCTTAAAATCAGCATTATCTACAGGCTTCTCAATATAATCTAACGGATTTAATTCTTGTATAGTGCTCTTGCCATTTCGACTAGGACTAACCACCGAAAGAAAAACAACCTTCTGATCTTTCAGGCTCGAGTCAGCACGAATTTGCTTCAACACTTCCAATCCAGACATCTTCGGCATAAGAATATCCAACAAGATTAAATCAAACTTTTCCTTTTTCAACAGAGTCAAGGCTCTCTTTCCACCATTAGCCAAAACAGCCTCATAACCCAAAGTCTCAACCAACATTCCAACAGATTCTAAAATATCATTTTCATCATCAACAACTAAAATTTTAACCATCCTTAATCACCTCCTTTTTCACAACTTTTTTTCCAAGCTTACCAATCGGAAGCGTAAAATAAAACTCACTTCCTTTTCTAAGTGTACTTTTAATTCCCAGCTTGCCCCCATGCCTTTTAATAATCGCGGCAGCAATGCTAAGACCCAGACCTGTACCACCATGCTTTCGAGTATACATTGGCTCCACCTGATAAAACGGTTTAAACAATTTCTTGACATTCTCCTTAGAAATTCCAACACCAGTATCCACAACCCTAACCAAAACATCATTATTCTTCTTCTCAACAATCACTTTAATAGATCCAGCATCAGTAAATTTAATCGCATTCCCTACAAGATTAGTCAAAACCCCCTCAATTCTCTCCTTATCTAGAGGCACAGAAGGCACCCCTTTTCCAACATAAGAAAGAATTACTCCTTTTTTCTTAGCAACAGGAACAAGGCTAATCATAACACTATCCACACACTTCTTTATGTTAGTTTTCCTAAAAGTCAACTTAAAACCACTCTCCTGCAGCTTAGAAATCTCCAAAATATCACTAATTAAACCATCTAAACGATTTATATTTCTAAGAATAATATCAAAACTCTTATGTTGTTTTTCATTTAATTCCCCTAAATCTCCCTCCAAAAGCATTTGGGCTTGAATTTTTGCAGGAGTCAAAGGAGTCTTCAATTCATGAGAGGTAACGGTAAGAAACTTACCCTTCAAGGCATCCACTTCCAATAAACTCTTGTTTGCATCTTTAATTTTTTGCTCAGCCTCCTTTCGAATAGTAATATCCCTAACAACTGCTTGCAAGACTTCCTTCCCATTAAGCTTCATTTTAGACAACAAAACAGTTGCAGGAAATTCCCCATCATTAATCCTCTTATGCGTCCATTCAAAAAAAATAGAGCCCTCCTTCATTGCCTTAGTTATCATTTTTTTTGCTTCCTCAGAAGAAAGTTTTCCATCAGGCTGCTTCTCAGGAGAAACATCCCACGGACCAAGAGCCACAAACTCTTTCTCATCTTTAACTTTAAACATTTTAATCGTAGCAAGATTTCCTGAAGTAAATTTCCAAGTAGGAGGCTCCAAAACCATAATAGCATCAGCAGAAGAATCATAAATCGCCTTATATTTAGTTTCACTAGCCTCAGCTTTTCTTTTAAGTTCCTTGTTTAATTCTTCTATTTCTACCTGTGACTCTTTCAAGTCTTCCATAATACTTAAAACAATTTCCTCATCAAACAAAGATTTATCAGACTTATTGACTTTCATTCTTACCCCCTTTTTTTAATTGCTTTTTAAGATCAATTATTCTTTTTTCTCGTCCCGCAGAAATATTCAAAAATCTTTTTAACTGAACAGTTTTACGAGTTAAATTTCGTTCTGACTTTTCCAAAAGCCCCACTTTTTCCCCTAATCCCAAAGAAACCTTTTGAAGTTCATCTGTTTTTGATGCAACTTCCTTCCTAAGAACACCTGTAATCAAAAAATTAAAAACCAACGCAATAATTATTATCGCAATAATAATCCCAGACGTAGAATACCAAATCCAATTTATACTACCTGAAATATCCTCTATCACCTCTTCCCTGTCAAGCTTAACAACAAAACCAACATCAATCTCATCAATATACCTTGTCACAGAAAACACAGGAACCCCTCGATAATCTACATATTCTGAAAACCGATCCTCTCTTCCTTGCAATGCCTGCGTTATGGGAATCTCAACATCCTCCTTAGGAATCACATCTCTCGACTCTATTTCTGTTTCAAATCTCCTCTCTGTAAAAAATACTGCATCTCCTTCCTCATCCCTATACGCAAGCAAACTCTCTCCTGTTTTTCCAAGGCCAACATTTTCAGAAACAATATCTTTAATATGGGCAGCATTCACCCAAGCAACCAACAAATTTTCATTATGTGGAGTAGAGACCATAAATGATGCTTCACCAAATGCATCTTGAAAATGAACATTGGTGACAAAAGTTACATTTCCATTATTTAACAATTCAGTCTTAATAGATTCTGACAATTCAAAAGAAAATTCACCAGAGGAACGCAAAACAGTGCCGTCAGGACCAAGCAAAAACAATTCTGATATATCTTCATCTATCTCATCTATCTTCCTCAATTCTTCAGTGGAAATATGTTCTTGAGATGAAACACTTTCAATAGCATTCTTTAAATGGCTAATCTCTTTCTCTATATTTGTATACTTAACTGAAGCCGTAGCATCCAAAACATCATAATGATCATCAACTGCATGCGCTTCCAAATTCTCAGCTATACCATAAGCATTAAAAACAAACAAGCCAATCATCAACAATAAAGCGATGGCCAAAAGAAACATAATGGCATTTTTCTCAAGCTTAATAATATAAAACTTATCCAAAAGAAATAAAAATAAAAATATGAAAGCTAAAACAACAAAAATCCAAATCATCGGAAGCAAAAAAACGTCTTCTTTATCCGAAACAACCTGGTCAGAAATAAGAGTATCAAGCTTATCATACTCATCAAGATAAGTTGTAGCTGCAACACTTAAACCAACTCCATCTGCAGTTTTCACACCAACAGTTGCGACATAAGTATACTTATCCCTAACACCCCCATCAGGATCTGTAAATTCATATGTCCCAAAAGAATCATATCCCCTTCTTACCCCTTTCATAATTTCCCACAACTCAGGAAAAACTGTTTCCAAACTTTCAAGCTCAGTATTTACCCTTGTTGGATCTGGATGAAATCTGGTCACTAAGTCATTATAACTTAAAACAGCAACATACCCAGTCACCCCCACTTTCTGAGTAGCGATATCTTTGAACACCATATCATCCTGCAAATCTTCTAATGTCTTCTCAGAATAAGCATTCAAATATATCTCAATTTGCTTAGCGACATCATGAGCCTTCTGCTCTATAGAATCTCTCGCAAAAACGGTCATTCCATTCACCCCGACATCTTCATATTCTTCAGGATAAGTTGCAGCAGTAACATAAAATGATTTATCATCCACAGTCTTCGTTCTAATACATGCCTGATATGCATACTTATTACGAAAAGTACCATCTTCCTCTTTCCAAATATAACTCCCAAAACTATCCCTACAAACAGGGCCAATAGTCTTTTCAATCATTCTCCAAAGAACTGGCAATGTCTCCTGGAAGCTATGCACATCAACACCTTCAAAATCACGATTAATATGAATTGCGATTATTCCTTCAGTAGACTCAACAAGTGCACTCTGCCCTGTTCTTCCAATTTGTTGAAGTACGATTTTTCTAAATGCTTCATCGTTCTGTAACTGCTCCACTGTCTTCTCTGGATTATTTCTCATATAATGTTCAATTTGATCTCTAATTTGTAAAGCCTTTAGCTCTATTGATACTTCTTCAAATAAAATCTCCCTTTTCTCTTTAGGTTCTGCAATTTTGCCAAACCATTTATCATAAATCGTATTCTTTTCTACTTGAGAAATACTCCTAAGTGCCTTATTTATAATCGATACCAACTCAGGAGAATCTTTGTTAATTGAATATACAACGTCCAAGGGATTTTCCTTTACAATATATCCTATTTTAATTAAACCTAAATAATTACGATTATGTTCTGAATATGTTGAAGAAATTATAGCCGTTGCATCTGCTTTATCTTCTCGCATCAACCTAATAGACTCAGTCTCTGAATCAGAAACTAAAACTTTAGCACCCGGAATAGACTCAACCAATCTTCTCTCTGCAGCATTTTCTTTTTCAATTGCTATTATCTTTCCAGAAAGGTCATTCAATTCATTAACAACTAAAGAACTTTCGGCTGGCAACACAAGTGCTAAATAATCTACAATATAAGGATCTGAAAAAAAGAAAAAAGGCTCCCTGGATTCTATATTTCCTGAAGGACTAACGCCATCAATGGACCCATTAATTGCCTGCTCTAGTATATCACTCCAAACCCCTTCAACTATCTGCATATTTGTTCCTGCATATTTATTTATTAAATTAGTAAAATCAACACTTATCCCAACTAAATCTCCGCTTCCATCCCCATACACATAAGGTTCCCGAAGACCCGTTCCAATTTTAATAACTGGATTTTTTTCAATCCACACTTGTTCTTTAAGCGTTAATTCAACCTGAGCAGAAACAAAACTTCCAAAAAATACCACTACCAAAATACCAATAAAAAATATTCTTCGAAGCACTCTCATTTCTTTGCCCCCAATTGCTTCTTAAGCTCAATTATTTTTTGCTCTCGCCCTTGAGTCATTTTTAAAAATTGTTCAAGCTGTTCCGTCTTTTTCTTAAGAATTCTTTCTGCCAATTTACGCTTAGTAGTGTCTATAGAAACAACCAAAAGATAATCCAATTTACCCTTATCATCTTTAACCGGAACAATAGTAGAATGAAACCATGCCTCCTTCCCCTTCATGTCAACCACCGGAGCCTCTTGAGAAACAGTCTCCCCAGTCCTAATAACTTTCTTTAAATTAGCAGTCATAGTTTTTCTAAAAGACTCTGGATAAAAATCCAACGGATAGGGCTTTCCATAAAGCTTCTTAACGTCAACCCCAAGACCCTTCGCTCCCGCCTGACTCATGTACTGCAAATTAAGATCAAGATCTACCATTTTGGTACAAGCCGGAGAACTCTCAATCCAAGTAGTAAGCTTTTCATTCAATTTTTTAATTTTTTTTTCTACTTTCTTTTTCTCAGTTATATCTTTAATAAATGACCAAACCAAGGGGTGTTCTCCCTGTTTTTTAGTTTTCCAAATTTTAATAGAAACCGACATTAAACTTCCATCTTTCTTTATATATTCTTTTTCATATTCATCAGAATACCCCTTCTCCCTCATTTGTTTTATACTTTTTTCTTCAATGCCATGCCATTTTTTTGGCACAATATCCAGATAACTCTTTTTTTGAAGCTCTTCCATAGGGTATCCCAGCATATTAAGAAATGTTTTATTTGCGTCAACAAGCTTTCCATTAATATCACTAATTGTAATGCCATCATTGCTCGTTTCAAATAAGCTCCTAAACTTTTCTTCACTGACCCTTAACTTTGTCTCAGCCATTATCCGATCAGTCATATCAATACCAGCACCAACAAGATATTCCTTGCCATCTTTCTTCAATAAAAATCCAGTAAAAAAATAAGGAGCTCTTTTTCCACTCTTAGAAATAATATAAGCTTCGGCAGAAGAATTACCCTTAACAAAAACCTCTTTAATCCGTTGAGCAATAATCTTTTTATCATCACCCTCAAAAAGATCAACAGGATTAATCTTTAATATTTCCTCCCTAGAATATTCAATAACTTTTTGAAAATTCTTATTCCACCTCAAGAACCTCCCATTTTTATCAAAAAGATAAAAAATCCCTGGCAAAGAATCTATAACCAAATCAGAAAACTGATGCTCTCTCAGAGCTTCTTCTTCTGCATTTTTTTGAGCAGTAATATCATTAAGAGCACTAATTATACTTTCAGCCTTACCCCCCGCAAAAACAACATTCCAAGTATGACCAATCCACTTCACAACCCCCTTCTTCGTAACTATCCTATATCTTATGCCCCCCATCTTCTCTCCCTTCAAAGCCTCCTTGAGCTTCTGCTGAACCCATTCATTATCTTCTGGATAAACAATATTTGGAACTGTGCCAACTAATTCCTTAGAAGAATATCCAAACAATTTTACACAACCAGGACTCAAATAAGAAACTACCCCGTCAGGAGCAGTAACCATAATAACCTCATGAAGATTTTCTACAATATCTTTAAGGTTTTCTTCCTCCAGACCCCTTAAGCTATTAAGTGGAACCTCAGGTTCCAACAATTTATTATTTTTATTTAATGCTTTCTTATTTGCCATTTTACTTTAAACTTACAATCTTCTTTTTTAATTCGGCCCTCCTTCCTCATCTCTACCCAATTGCAACATCAATTCTTCCACTCCACATCACCCTTCAATCTCACTAAAAACTTCCTGCTCAGGATAAACCACAATCCCCTCTCCAGTAATCTGCATCGCAACAATCTTCTTCTGATGAGCAGCTCCCCGAAGCTTCAAAATCTCAATAGCATTCTCCCTAACATTCCCATGCTTCAAATTATAAAACACAACAACACCATCAGCCAAAAACTCCTCAACACCAGAAGTACTAAAAATCTTAGGAATCTGCTCCGTCTCCGTAATCAAAAAACTAGTCGCTCCAATTTTCTCGAAGAACCGAAACAGCTGCTCAATATAAATACGATAACCATCCTCCTTACCAGTAAACGCCGAAGCAATCGCAGTCAAAGAATCAAGCGCAATAAAATCAGGCTTAAACCCCTTAGGAATAATAACCGGATCAATATCAATCAACAGCTCCCCTTTCTCCTTAGCAAGAAGCGCATCAACATTTCGGGTAATCTCAAACGGGCTAATTCTCTGAATTTTCAACATCCCCTTCTTAATAAGTTTATCAGCACCCCATCCAAAAGTATTCATATGTTCAACCAATCTCTCCTCTCTTTCCTCAAAACTCATATACAAACATTTCTTTCCGAGTCCAGCCTGATGAACCAAAGTCTGCAAACTAAAAATAGTCTTCCCGCTTCCCGCTCCCCCTGCAACCAGAATAGCACTACCCTTAGGTATACCTTTATCCAAAAGCTCATCAAAACCAGCAACCCCAGTCATAACATACTCTTTACCGTCTTTTTTCGCCTTCCCAGTCTTACCTTTTACAGCCGGCAAATTCTCAAGAGGAGCTCTCTGACTAGAAATCTGCTCAGCCTTAATCTCTTTTGCAATTTCTGAAACATCAATTTTCTTAACAGTCGATTTGGCCTCTTTTTCATCAACAGAATCAATCTTTTTTCCCACACCCCCCCCACACTTATCCCCAGAAATAAACTCACAATATTTATGGTCCACAACCTTAATATGATTCATCCACCACCACCCTAAGAACTTGTGTATTTTTTTAGCATATTCTTTAGATAATGCATCGGTACCTATACCCTTAGACGTATCCATAGTAAATTCATCCTTAAACTTTTCGTAAGATTTTATAAATTCTTCATGGATTTTCTTATGCTCTTCCAATTTAGGATACTTATTTTTCTCCATATAATTTTCTTCATAGGCAAGATGATCCTTTATATAAATACTCAAAAAATGAATACTTTGTCTAAGTATTGGCAAACTATCCTTACTTAAAGCAGCTTTCTCTAAAATCACTATCTGAGAAAGAATTTTTTTATGTTGGGCATCAATAGTCTTCTCAGTTACACTTATTGATTGATCCCACTTAAGCTCTTGTGTATTAACTTCTGTTTTAGATGTAACCTTCTTCCTGATAACTTTCTTAGGAGCAATTTTCTTAGGAGCAATTTTCTTAGGAGCAACTTTCTTAGGAGCAACTTTCTTAGGAGCAACTTTCTTAGGAGCAACTTTCTTAGGAGCAACTTTCTTAGGAGCAACTTTCTTAGGAGCAACTTTACCCTTCTTTTTAGAAACAGATTTGACCTTTTTATTCTTTCCCACCATGCGTAGAAACAGTAAAAACCTTATAATTACCCTCATACGAACATATTTACTTCAATCCACAAGCCCTAAAGTTTTCTACATATTTATGATCCATCTTAACCAAATGAACATCCCACCAAGCCTTCAAGAAAGATAAAACAGCCTGGGGTGTACAAACCTTATTTTCACAATTTTTCCAAAGCTCAAGCAGCATCAACATGTGAGTCACATGATCCTGAATATGAACTTTAGCTCCGGGGTAACCGCATCTTTCAAAATAATTTTCTTCAGTAGTAAAATGCACCCGGGTAAACTCAATAAGCTCATTCAAAAGCTTCTGTCCATCTTCAAGACACTCATCCCAATCAACTTCATGAGCTCGATTAATCATCTCAAAAAGCTTCTTATGCTGCTCATCAATTTCTTCAACATAAACACTTACAGCATCACTCCATTCCACAAACGCCATATTAATTTAAAAATATCATGATATTATCCAGATGGATCATCACCTTCCTCCTTTATTTTATCAATATTTTTTTTAGAAACCGCTTTCTTTACTGCGGGCTTCAAGTTTTTCACAACCACCTTATTGCCCTTGGACAACTCCCTAACAGTAGCTTGCACAGCATCCTTTCCTTTCAATCTCATTCTAGTCAACAAAACAGTGGCAGGAAAATCTTCTCCGGCAATCCTCTTATGGGTCCAATTAAAAAATGAAGAACCTTCTTTTATGGTCTTCATAATCATTGCCTTAGCCAAAACAGAAGATAATTTACCATTGGGCTGCCTTTCTGGAGACAACTCTCTGGGACTTTTCGAAGTAAATTCTTTCTCATCTTTAGCGCCAAATAATTTAATAGTCGCAGGATTTCCAGCAGTAAAATTCCAACCAGGAGCCTCCAGAATCATAATTGCATCTCTTGAGCTTTCATATAAAGTCTTATATTTTTCTTCAGCCTCTTCCCTCTTTTCGATAGCATCCCCCAACCCCAAATCCTTTCTAGAAGAACCAGTCCTCAAAATCGCCAATTTCAAAGAAGCCAAAATTCTATTCAACGAATCTATCAACTGCTGCATTTCAAAAATACCACTTTTTTCCAACTGAATATCTAGTTTACCCTTAGTAATGCCATCAAGGTCCTCGTTCAATTTTCTTAATGGCCTGGATACTAAGTAGGACACAAGCAATCCAGCAATAGAAACAAAAATAATCATAATTACAATATTAATAAGGGCAATCCTAATCAGCCTATTTCTTGCAGCACCTAAAGCTTCTGCCTCATCAACTTTAACAATAAGTCCAGCATCTATTATACCCATATGCCTTGTTGCTGCCAAAACTTCAATATTACGATAATCAAAAGAACCCAAAATAATTTTTTCTTTCCCTAGCAACGCCTCTTCAATTGGCAAATCTCCATATGCACCACGGTCCCCAAAAGATTCACCTTCAAACCTTCTTTCGGTAATAAATGAAACCTCTCCCTCTTCATTATAATAGGCCAACAAAGTTTCACCTGTATTTCCAAAACCAGTTCTATCTGTCAAAATTTCATCAAATCCATCTAAATCCATCCTAGCCACCAAAACGCCATCGTTAAAAGGAGTTGAGATTGTAACAGACTCCTTTTGAATAGTCTCAGAAAAATAAACAGGCTTTACATAGCTTGCATCTTTTCCATTAATAAAACAAAGATTGTCGGATTCATCTTTCCCCACTAGAGATTCATCAGAACTAATAGTAACTTTCCCACTAGAATCTAAAACAAAAAGTTCAAAAAAATATTCTTGCAAATCTATTACCTTCCTCAACTCTTCAAAAGAAAGCTCTTGATGAGTAGCTGTTATTTCTAACTTTTTTATCTGCTCCTCCAAAAATTTATCCATAAAATTTTCGAGCACCTGTGCAGTTGATTCCAAATTACGACCAGCCGCTTCCTCCAGCAGCGCATTTGATTCTATATAATAAGAATGGGTTCCAAATATGCTCCCAATCAAACCCACAAAAATAAAAGACATGATCAATATTGTCGCTAACTTCATTTTTCCACCACCTGACTCCTCACATACCTTTCGTACAAAGGAAATAAAATTTCTTCTTCCGAATTAACTCTCTTAGATACGGACTGAACAACCGTATCTAATTCTTTTCTGAACTCACTACTTTTTAATAAATCCGCAATTTCTTCCTTCATATATTTATCAAAAAAAATCATAACAGTCTTAGAAATACCAAGCATCTCACCTGAAAATTTCTCTCCAGATTTTTTCACTTCTCCTCCAACTTTTACCAAAGCAGGATAAAGCATCTTATCTTCCAAATCCAAATGCACAATAAGAATATTTTTTAATTCTGATAATTCTTCAATTAAATCACTATCCCCCATTTTGCCACTAGCTACTCCCAATTTTATAGATTCAAATGTACGCATAATTTCTACATGTTCATGCTTTAACTGTAATATTAAATTCATTTACTCTACCTCCTGTCCGTCGATATTCTTAATAATATTTAATATCCTACTGCTTCCAAGAGCAACTAACAAAGCAGCAATACCTAAAAAAATTAAAATAGTTATATGATTCCATGGTTCCAATATCCCCCCAAGCACATGCGCCACCATAGATAACATTGACAAAAAAACAAAAAGTATTCCAAAAGCAATCAACATGAAACCATACCTAAGCCCCTTCATAAACTTAAAGGTCATTCTAAAAACATAGACCACCGCAAAAAGACCCGCAACCAATGAAACTAACCCAAAAAAATCATCCACCATCACATTAACCCACCTCTACCTCATTTTCTTTTGAAATATCCTCAAATAAACTGCCCATCCTATAAACCCCAAAAACCACCAATAAAAATCCGATTGTATTAAACAGCCAAAAAATATTATTATGCAGAAAAATCATCAGGGCTATATCTCCAATTATCATAGAATATAAATCTAAAATATAATTAAAGGCCATTAAAAATACTCCTCCAAAAACATAAACAAAAACTCTTTTTAACTCTCCCTGCGCCTTTCGAATCCCAAAATAAATTATAAAAAATGCCGCGGCAATTATAATAATATCTATTATATACATAGCCAAATAATTATTAAAAATAAAATCAGGATAGGGATTTTCCCTTATGTCTTCAGCATGGGCCACAACATTCGGAAGCAAAAACAGACCTACAAATAATAAAAGCATATACCACTTCTTAGTTTTCATTTTTCTACATCCTCCTTACCGTTCAAACTTTCAATGGAACTTTTTTTAACATCAGTTTTTATTAAACCCTTTTTCATAATTTTTTGCAAGTTAATTTTCCCTGAACCAACAAATTTTACTCTAAACAAACTAAGAACCCTTCTTTTAAAAATCTGCCCCTTTTCTAAACTAATTATCCCTTTTTCCATTAATACATTAATGTATTTAAGCAAGCTCCCTTCATTCAATTTATCATCATCTTTTAATATCCCAAATTCTTGATCCCCCATAGGACCAAGTACTTCTAAAAACAAAGCCTTAATCTTATCATTATTATCCTCTTGTGCAGAAAATAATAATTTAATTGGCTTAACTTTTTTAACTGGCTTCAAGGGCAATGTAAAATAAAAAGTAGTCCCCTCCCCCACCATACTTTTCAACCAAACCCTACCACCCTGAGATTCAACAATTCCCTTAACTATTGCCAAACCAAGTCCGGTACCTTGATGTTCGCGATATATAGTTTGTTCGGCCTGAAAGAAAGGCTCAAAAATTCTTTTTTGGGATTTGGGATCCATTCCAACCCCACTATCACTAACTGAAAATAATATCTTTTCATCTTGAACCTTAGCTGCAATATTAACAGAACCACCTTCCCTAGAAAACTTAATGGCATTATTAATCAAATTCCTCAAAACTTGAGACAATCTACCAGGATCATGCTCAATAACTGGCAACTTTCCAACGCTGGAAATAATCTTAATTTTTTTCTTTGGCATAAAACCCTTCATCTCATCAAGAAGTCCTAAAACAACCTTCCCGGGATCATCCTTCATAAATCTGAATTTCAATCTAGCTGCCTCAATTCTAGAAATCTCCAAAAAGTCAACAATAATACTATCCAGCCTCCTAGTATTTCTAGAAATAATTTCTATAGATTTCTTCTGAGAATCGGTCAACTTCCCATAATAATCCCCAAGTAACATCTGCAACTGTGCCTGCATCGGAGTCATAGGAGACCGGAGTTCATGAGACGTAATAGATAAAAATTCAGTCTTAGCCTTTTCCAATTGCTTATGCTCCTTATCCATATTATCCAAAACCCTAGCGGTATCATTAAAGGTCTCTCCAAGTCTCTGCAGTTCATCACCAGTAGTAATATTGGTTCTAACCCTAAAATTCTTTTTTCTAAGTTCCTGTGCCGCAACTTCTAATTCAGCAATAGGCTTAGAAATTTTCCTTGAAACATAAAAGCCAACTGCTATAAAAATAAAAAACACAACTGCCAAAATAAACATAATAATAATTCTCATATTAAACATAATAGCCCTGTCTTCTGTAGCATCTATCAAAGAAAACACAACTGCAGGTTCTTGAGTGGAAATATCAATCAAGGAAAATCCTCCGCAAGCAAATACATTATCATCTAATTTAGAAATACTCAAAAGAGAAGATTTTTTTCTAAGTAAATCAATATTATCATTTGAAAAACAAGGGAACGTTTTTTCAGTTGTACTGCTAACAATAACACGGTCCTCCAAATCATCCCAATTATCCCTTAAACCCTTAACAGATCTCAAATGTCTCCAATCCTCTTCATTTAGCGAATCTTTTTCTACAACCATCAAAAATTCATTACCCTTTCTTTTCTTCATAGTCTCAAAAAATTCATCAACCTCCTGAGCTAACTCCACATAACCAATTAACTCATCCCCATTATAATAGGGCATCACAACCCTTAAGGCATAAGCTGTTTTTCCAAGTTCCAAATTAGAACTAGCAAGTCTTGTTTCTTTAGCTTCCAAAAAAGTACCCCTCTTAATCTCATCTCCAAAAATATCTTTATTATGCAATCTAACAAAATTAACTCCATCAGGATCCATAAAATAAAAATGCGTTATTTTATATCTAGTCTTCAACTCCTGGAATAAAGGCTGTCCATATTCATACAATTTATCCCTATCTTTTTCAAGATAAATATCCTTCATTACCTCGTCATTCAAAACAGCCTCAAGAGTAGCAGATAAAAGTTCCACATTTCCATCTTTCAAATCAGCAAAATCCTCTTCATTGTCCAATATAGCACTAGAAAATTGACGTTCAATAAATTGATTTTGAAAATAAATAACCAAAAAACCAATTAAAACTATCTCCACCAAAATAACGCCCAATATAAAAATAAATTTTTTATCAATTCTATCAAAAACTACTTTCTTAAAGGAAGGCTTTGGCTTATCTTGTTCTTTTTTAATAAGAACAAAAACAATTATCACCACTAAAAATAATGCAAAGGCTCCACCAAAAATAAAATACATTTCTGTATTTATCGTCAAAGGAGTCTCTTCAGAATCCAACTGAATAGACATCATTATTCCAGCAAAAACTCCAATGTCTCTATAATTAGTTTTAGGATTGGAATATAAAACAGGAACACTCAAAGTAACCTTAGTCCTACCTCCCAAGTCTGTAGCAGAAGAAACAAAGGACTTCTTGCCCTCCAAAACCTGCTCAGCCATCTCACTATATGCAAAAGAACCCTGATATTTATACAAATTAAATATAGTACCCTTTCTCACAGAACCAGGCTCATTAAAACCCGCCAACTGTCCGTCATCTAAATAACCCAAAACATTATCTGGCTTTGGATGAAAAATTGTATTCCCATTGGAATCAAAAACTAAAAGATAATTTTTAGCATAAGTCGCACTAATCACAGGGTCGTCAGAAGCAGGCTGAAAATGCTTAAACAATTCCTGTAAATGCCGATAATCCAAAGACAAAACAACCACTCCCTTGAAAACATCATTATCATAAACCGGAGAGGAAAATCTTATAATCCCCGATTTCATAATATCCCTTCCAACAACTTCCTCATAAATACGATCTTTCTTAATTTCGGGGGAAGACTCATCAAAAACCTCATCAAAATCAGTATACCAGGTTAAAACTTTTCCAATAAAAACCTCTCCCTCCTTCATGTTCTTCGCATTCTCGAAATAAATTTCGGATTTAAACTCTGTATTTTCCACGATAGAAACATCTCGAAGATCTTCAGAAAATCCATTTTCATCATACTTAATCACCTCTTTTCCTTCAGAATCAATAAAAACTATGCTATCATAAAGGGGAACTGTCTTTTTTTGTCCAATAGGAGAATTATCACTTCCCAAATTAAACCAAATTTTAGATTCATGCCTAACATAAAAGTCATAGATATATTTCTCTGCAATTTCAGCATCAGAATAATCAAACCCTGCAACATCAAGAGTTTCCTCAACACGGTAATCCAAGAAAAATGCAAGTCCCTCGGCGATCTTCGTCCCCTGAAGTTCAAAATCTACACTATTATCTGCAGTGACCACAGAGGCCAAAAGCAAAACAAACAAGGTTCCAAGAAAAACAAATCTCAAACTCATTCTCTTAATAAAAAATAAGGGAATACTGTTTTTGTAAGTATCCAAGAAAGTATCATTATGAACAAAAACCATATTTAATTATTTTTTTTAACTGGTTTCAAAGGAATCGTAAAATGAAACACACTCCCTTTTCCAACTTCACTTTCAAACCAAATCTTTCCACCTTGAACATCAACCAATCCTTTGCATACAGCCAATCCTAAGCCTGGACCACCAAACTTCCTATACATTGATTCCTCTCCCTGATAAAATGGTTTAAAAATTTTCTTCTGGACTTCAGCAGACATGCCAATACCGTTATCCTTGACACTAAACTCAACAAAATCCCCTTTAACCTCAGCATTAATAACAACAACTGGATCCTTCTCAGAAAACTTAACCGCATTCTCAAGCAAATTTGTCATAACAGTAGTAAAGTGATTTTGGTCCAACTCAACCAATGGAAGTTTTCCAATATTAACAGTCATCTTAACTTTAATATTTTTCAAAAATTTATCAACCAATTGCTTCACATGTGCTGCCAAATCAGTTTTGACGAAATTAAAAGATATCCTCTTCGCCATTATTCTCGACATATTAACAAATTTAAGTATAATTCCTCCCAAATGCTCAAAATTATTTTTAATCATTCCAGTAGACGCTTTCTGCTCAATATTTAATTTCCCAAAATATTCCTTATCCAGCATCTGCAACTGCCCTTTAATAGGAGTCAAAGGACTCTGTAATTCATGTGACGTAACAGACAAAAGTTTATTCTTAGTGCTATCAATTTCTTTTCTTTTCTCATCAAGCTCCCCTAAAGCCGAAGCAGTTTTATTAAATGCGTCCGCAAGCTCTTCTAATTCATTCCCCGTCTTAACATCTACCCTAACATCATAATCTTCCAACATAATCCTTTTAGTAGCCTCATGAAGCTTATGTATAGGCTTAGTAAAAAAATTAGACATCAGAGATGACAGCACAAGAACCACAATAAAAGTCAACAATAAGGAAACAGCAAAGAAAAACTGGATATCTTTAATATTTTTTAAAACCTCTGAAGACTCAATTTCCGCAACCAAAATCCAAGGATATTTTGAGTTTTTAAGATAAAAACCATGCACCTCAACACCCTCAGAATTTATTGACTTACCAGAATAATGTCCGTTTTCAATAGCCTTTTCAATTCCTATTGTTTCAATTTTAAAAGACGCATCATCTCTAAGATGAACCACAGGAGTGCCATCAAGAGCAACCAAATAAACATTGCCAGTATTCCCTAAATTCAAATGTTTTGCCAACAACTCTCTTTCATAAGAAATCATTAACTCAAAAGCAATCACCCCCTTAGACTGTCCAGAAGAATCCTTAAGTGGAAACATCAACAACTGATGAAAATGATCTGATTCAACAAGTGAAGAAAAATCCGTTACTTGCGTTTCCTGCAGCGCTTCATTAAACCAAGAAACATCAGACAAATTAGACCCAAAATGAGAAGAAGGGGACCCTTTCTCCTCATTTCCATGATCCGGACTAAGAACAATTTCAGCAGATTTATTCGCAATATAAATATGATGATATTTGCCCCAATGTACTTCCATAACACTTTTAATCAAATCATCTGCTTGAGCTTTTACAAATTCAAACTCCTCCCTTTCTGAATCATTCAAATTTTTATCTAAATAATAAATATATTTCTGAATAATCTCTGTATTAGAAATAGATTCAGCAATTGCCTCGGTATTTTCTAAATAATTTTCCAAGGCCTCCTCGTTCGACAAAACAGTAGATTTCAAAGAATCCTCTGCCTGCACAGTCTCGATTTTTATCGTTCTATCTAAATTCACCCACCCAAAAATCATAAGCGGAATCAATGCAGTAACCAATAAAATAACAGTTAATTGCACCCTAGTTGAAGTAATTTTATTCACCCCCTTTCTTATTCATTTTACACACCCAAATATCTATAACGCTAAATATGAACACTTTCCACAATCATACCAAGTTACTTAGCCTTATTAGGCAAAGTTTTCTCAAAGTCTCCAAGACCAGTTAAAAATTTAGTTATTTGAATAGAAGCCACAAGCATCAGGCCAAGCCCCAAAATAAAACTAATATCATGAATTAGAGAAACCGGTGTTTCACTCAAAAATCCCTGAAAAGAAGTAACTGATATTAAAGAAAATGTAACTAAAAAAACGCCCAAAGACAAATAGGTAAAAGGCTTTTCAAAAACGTCCCCTTTTAACTTTCTACTATTCATAAAAGTTATAACTGTCGCAACCAATCCTAATAAAATAGCCACAATCAATAAAGGATCTCCTTGAAAAGTCATCGAACCAACTACCATTTATTGCACCCCCTTTGTAATTTTCAAATTTTTAGCTTTTTTAGGAGAAGGGGGTAACTTAGCAACCTTTCCACCCACAACTTTATCCACAACAGTACTAGCCTTAGAAATTAAGGCTTCATTCTCAGCAGATTCAATAGCATAAAAAACAGCTCGAGTTTTAGATTTCTTAACCTTATCAACTAAATCAGCAACAAATTTACTACACATATTTCCATTCTGATAAGTTAAAAGATTTGTAACCGCATCAAAAACCAAATAATCAAAATCATGCTTTAGGAATTTTTTGACAACTAATGATAACTCCGTCAAAGCCCCAGGGCTAGAAACATAATAAACGCTCTCACCCTGATTAGGAACTTTCATCATTGCCTTGGAAATAGTATCAATAAAAACGATATTATTCATGTTAACTTTTTTCTTGTTAAAAATTTCCTTCAAGGAATCCAATGTCTTATTGGTAGTAATATAGCAAACATTTCCGGACAATCCTTTTATTACACTAATAATATTTTCATTATACATATTACTGGGCATAGGAAAAAGAACAATCTGATTAGACTTCAGTTCAGACTTAATATTCACCATCTTAATCAACCAACCCCTTTACTTTTGCAACAAGCTTGTCTATGTCAAAAGGCTTCTGAATAAAACCAACAATATTTTTTGATTTCATCAAGTTCTCTTTTTCAGCTTCAGAAGTTCTAACAACGCTAAGATAGGCAACCTTTGCTCCAACCATTTTAGGAAGAATATCTCTAACTGGAGTTCCAGGCATCATAATGTCCATCAAAACCAAATCTGGCTTACTCGCCGTCCACTTCTTCAAGGCATCGTCCCCACTAACCGCAAGAATAACCTTATATCCATTCTTCTCTAAAACCATCTTTACCGTAGTCCTATTGTCGGCCTCATCATCTACAACCATAATCGTCTTAGTCATTTTATTTATTACCCCCTTTTACCCAATAAAAAATAAAAAAATACCTCTGTGCAAAAACACATTCTCTTCCAATAATATTATTCATAAACTACCATCTCCTTCAACATTCCCTAAATCCGACCAAAAATCATAATGTCTTATCCTCCATTACTCCCTTTAGGGTCTTCAATAAACTTTCTAGAGAAAATGGCTTCTGAAGAAAACCATCTACATCTTTCACATCAACATCATCTTGCGGAATAATAGAAACATAGATAACCTTAATTTTATCGCTAACTCTTCGCTTCATTAACCTCAACAAATCATAACCCGAAAAAGTCGGCATTCTTATATCTAAAAAAACGACATCAATCTCACCTTCTTCTAATAAATCCAAAGCTATGGCGCCATCTTCAGCCTCAACAACTTCACAACCGATCCCCTCAACAAAACCTCTCAAAATATCCCTATCTTTTTTATCATCATCAACAATTAAAACCCTTTTCTCCATCATAAAAAACAGCAAAAACAATATAATTACTCTTATGCGAACATGTTCCCGCCCTAAATCTTAGATCCACACTCACTACAAAACTTAGCACCAGCCTCAATAGGCCAACCACATTCACACTTCGAAACCTTTTCGCTCTTCTTCTCAATCACAGCCTCATAGTCACTCCGCCCACTAAGCATCTTCCCCATAATCCCAGCAATCTTCTTCTGTTCCCCTTCATCCTCCTGATATCTAGTCAAATCAAATCCTTCCATAATCCAAAATACAAACCTCCACTTTTAAATTTTATTGCAATAAACTACAATCCTCAAATACCCACAAGAAAGCATGAGACAAAGCCCATAATTTTTTATGGAATATCTAATAGCCGAAACAGTCTACCTTCTCGGTCTAACCTGATACTTCAAATCAAACTTCTTCTGCCTCATAAACGCAACAACCCCATCCACAGCCAAACCAACACCAGCCAAAAACCAAAACCAATCACTATCAATATCAGCCCCAAACATCAACTTAGCCAAAACCCCAAAAGCCATAAGCAATCCCAAAAGAACAATTAAAACAAAACTACCATACCTAGTCTTCATATAAACAAAACAACCACATATTTTATAAATCTTCCCAACTTCACTTAAATATGAAAGCCCAAAAATGCGACCTCTGCAAAGAAGAAATAAAAACAACATTTCTAGATAAGTTAGAAGGGACCATGATCAAAACAAGAGAAGGTGAAACCTCAAAAACCCACTATATCTGTTCATCCTGCCAAAAAGAACACAAAGGCAATTTAAAAGAAAAACTAAAGCAATGAAATATTTAGTAATCTCATTAATAATTATCTTCTACATCTTCTTTTTCTCCAGATCTTACCTACTCTCCAAGTCAATTAAGAAGAGTATAAAAGCAAAAGATAAAATCTTAAACATCACAATACTCCTAACCGGAATTTCCACAATCATTTTCCTAACTTCCATAATATTCGAAACATCCTCAAGATATCTCCTAATAATATATTCATCAAAAATCCTAACACGAATAGGAACTCTCGCAATAGCAACAGGATTAATACTAAGCATGATCGCATCACTATCTCTAAAAAATTCATGGAGAATCGGAGTAAACAAAAAAGAAAAAACAAAACTAATAACAACCGGAATTTACAAAATCTCACGAAATCCATACTTCCTCGCATACGACATAGTCCTACTCGCAATGACAATATACAAACCCTCTATCTTCTTAATAATACCGGCCCTAACAACAATCATTCTATTCCACATTCTAATCCTAGAAGAAGAAAAATATCTAGAAGAAAAACACAAGAAAGAATACAGAAATTATAAATCCAAAACCAAAAGATATCTAATATAATTACATCAACAGAAAAACTCACCACGTCTACTAGTCCCAAAAAGTTTCCATAAGAAATCATGCGGCGGAGCCCATGGTTTTTCATGGAATAAAACCAAGAACCAATGACCAAAAACCAAAAACAAAGATAAAATCTTTTCCCCAACAAGCCTACGGCCGGGATCAAACCGACCACCTCTTCATTACGAATGAAGCGCTCTATTCGCCTGAGCTACATAGGCACACAAAAAAATAACCCAATCAATTAATAAATATAACGCTAACAATATTGATTTTTAGTAGGTTCAAACGAGACGCAAGTATAAAAATACGCGAGCGCTCTTGCAACGAAGTATCAACCTCTAGAAATCAATATAATCCCAAAATAAATGCAGTATTTTCCTTAGCCCTCAAATTATGAACCGCCCCAGCCTTCATAGAAATCACAACACCCTCTCGCATCTCAATATCCTCACCCTCAAGATTAAACACACCCTCACCCTCAACAACATGAACAAAAGCACTCTTAACCGAAGTATGGTCCGACATCACAGTCCCCTTCGCCATACAAAACAACCCCAAATCCAACTTAGAATCCTTGCTAATCTCCTTGCTCAAAATACCTTCTCTTGGATATTCAATCATTTTCTTAATATCTTTAAACATAAAGTTAACAATAGTAAACACTTTATAACCCTGCCGGAAACCGCGTTAACACCTCCTTAATTATTCAAACTCAGAAACAAATTCCCCATATCCTTCCTTCTCCAAATCTTCAACCGCAACAAATCTCAAAGAAGCACTATTCATACAATATCTAATATAAGTAGGCGGCAACCCATCCAAAAAAATATGTCCCAAATGAGAATCAGCCAACTTACTCCGAACCTCAGTTCTTTGCATAAAATACCGATTATCCTCAAGCTCAATAACATTACCAGAAACCAAACTTTTAGTAAAACTAGGCCAACCAGTACCACTATCAAACTTATCATTAGACGAAAACAAAACCTCACCAGAAACAATATCAACATAAATACCATCCTCATGATTATCCCAATATTCATTATCAAAAGCCCTCTCTGTTCCTTCCTGCTGAGTAACTTTATACTGAATCGGAGTCAAAAATTTTTTCAACTCTTCGTCCGTTGGTTTAATAAATTTCTTATCTTCACCCGAAGAAAAATCCAAAACTTTATCATCCGGACTCAGCAGAGTCATATCCACTAAAGACCAAACCTCCTTCAACCGAGCATCCCGGCCACAACTAGTCCGATAAAATTTATATCTAAACCCATTCCTTTCCGCATACCCTTGATGATATTCCTCAGCCTCCCAGAACTTATCAAAAGCAACAATTTCCGTCAAAACATTTTTACCAAGAATCTCAGCAACTTTATCACGAGACTCCTCAGCTAACCTTTTCTCTTCAGCATTCCCATAATAAATAGAAGAAATATACTCTCTGCCACGATCACAAAACTGTCCACCATCGTCAAAAGGATCAACATTCGCCCAGAAACGCTCAAGCAACTCATTATAAGAAATAACAGCAGAATCATATGTAACCTCAATCACCTCAGTATACCCCATACTTCCATAATTCCCATAAGTAGGATTGTCCCCAGATCCACCACTATACCCACTAACAACATCCACCACTCCAGGCAAATGTTCAAAGTCACTCTCCATACACCAAAAACACCCGCCAGCAAAAACAGCCTTAGAATATCTAACCTCTTCAATATCCTCAATCTTTTCAACAAAAACATCCTCATCAGACTCATCCACATCATTCTCAGGAAGCAAAACCTCATCAGATCCCAAACTCTCACTAGCCTTCAATTCCTTAAATTCATCCAAAGAAACAGACTTGCCCTTCATATCAAAATAAAAACTCCCCCCTTTCCAAACAAAAAACCCAAGCACAACTATCCCCACAACAACAACCCCAATCAAAATCTTATTCATACTTCACCTCCAAGCGCTCACGAAGAGTACAACATTTAAACCCACAAGCCGACATCCCAAATGAAAATTTTTAATTTTCATTTCCTCCTCTTATTGTATTTTTTATATAAAGGAAAAATCATAGAAAGCAAAAGAATCAAAACAACAGAGACGGCAATATCAAAAACGTCTAACATGGCAAGAGAAGACCCAAAATAAGTATAAGCAAAAGTCCCAGGAATAGTCCCAAGAACCGTAGCAAAAAAGTAATCCCTAAACTTAACCCTAGATAACCCCAAGGCAAAATTCAAACCATTAAACGGAAAAATAGGAATCAACCTCAAAAATATAACAGTAAAAAATCCATTTTCTTCCAGCTTATCATCATACTTACTCACCTTCTGAAATTTAGAATGAATAACCTCTTCAACAAATCCTTTCCCAAAATACCGCGCAACCAAGAAAGCCAGACTAGCCCCAATACCAATACCAATAATATTATATAATGTTCCCCAAACAGCCCCAAAAATCACACCACCCGAAATAGTCAAAACAGAACCAGGAAAAAACAAAACCGTCCCAACAGCATAAATAACAATATAAACAGCAGGAGCCCACATCCCAAACCCAGCAACATAATCCCGAATAGCCAAAGCATCAAGATTAAAATAATAACGAGAAACTAAGAAGGCCACAACTACAAACAACAACAAACCAATAAACTTAAACAACTTTTTATTCTCCATCTTATCTTCCAAAGTTATATTCAAAACAAGTAAAAAACCTATTAAATACTTGGCACGAATATGGTCACAATGTTAACAATAGTGAACACAGCTATATAATACTATCGAAAATACCTAAAAAACATTGCTCCCTAAATTTTTGTAAATCTAAGTAAATTAGCATTAGTAACCACAGTAATACTACTCAAAGCCATAGCAATCTCAGCAAAAACCGGATTCAAAAAACCAAGCACAGCCAAAGGAATAGCAACAACATTATAAAAAAACGCCCAAAACAAATTCTGCTTTATCTTTCCGAAAGTTGCCTTCGACAAACGAATAGCTTCCACAACACCCATCAATCTCCCCTTGGCCAAAACAATATCCCCAGCCTCAATCGCAATATCAGTCCCAGTCCCCATAGCAATCCCAACATTAGCCTCCTTTAAAGCAACAGCATCATTAACACCATCCCCAACAAAAGCAACCATGCCACTCTTCTGCAACCGAACAACCTCCTTGGCCTTATCCTCAGGCATAACCCCCGCAACAACAGAATCAATTCCAACTTCCGAAGCAATAGCCCGAGCCGTAATTTCATTATCCCCAGTAATCATAACCGTCCTAAACCCCATTTCCTTCAACTTCAAAACAGCCTCACGAGAATCCTCCTTAACAACATCCGCAACACCAATCGCACCTAAAATATTTTCGCCCTCCACAACAACCATAACACTCATTCCCTTCTCACTAAAACCCTTCACAACCTTAGAATACTTAGCCAACTTAATCCCCAAGTCCTTCATCAGAGCCTCATTCCCAACAACACACTTCTTCCCACCAATCATTCCCAAAACACCCTTTCCGCGAACAATGTTAAACTTCTTAACAGGCAAATACTTCTTCAAACCCGCCCGAGCAACAATGGCCCTAGCAATAGAATGTTCCGACAAATACTCAAGACTCCCAGCAATCTCAAACAATCTCTTTTCATCCTTACTTTCAACACCAGCAACTTCCATCTCGCCCTTAGTAATAGTCCCAGTCTTATCAAACACAACAGTCCTAACTTCCTTCATAGTCTGAATCGCCTCACCCTTTCGAATAAGTATACCACGTTTAGCACCCATACCACTTCCAACCATCAAAGAAATAGGAACCGCCAACCCAAGAGAACAAGGGCATGCAATAACCAAAACCGAAATAGCATTATTCAAAGCAACTGATAAAACAGCACCAGCAAACCAAAACCAACCAGCAAAAGTAGCTAAAGACAAAACCAAAACAACAGGAACAAATACCCCAGTAACCCTATCTGCCAAAGCCTGAATCGGAACTTTAGTCCCCTGAGCTTCCTCAACCAACTTAATAATATTAGACAAAAAAGTATCTTTGCCCAATTTAGTAGCCTTAATATGAAGCACCCCATCCTGATTAATAGTAGCCCCAATAACTAAACTCTTAACCTTCTTCTCAACCGGTAAACTCTCCCCAGTAATCATCGACTCATCAACAGCACTTTCTCCCTTAACAACCTCACCGTCAGTTGGAATCTTCTCACCAGGCCGAACAACCATCACATCCCCAATTTTCAACTCCGAAACATCAACTTCAACTTCCTTACCACCCCGCAAAACTTTAGCCCTCTTAACACCAAGCTCCAACAACTTACGAATTTCCGAAGTAGCCCGCCCCTTAGCCTTAGCCTCAATAAATTTCCCCGTAATAAAAATCGTCATAATCATTCCACTAACCCCAGCAAAACTAGTAACTTCAATAAAATAACTAAGTATACCAGTAGAATAGGCGACAACGGTTCCAAGCGCAATCAAAGAATCCATAGTAAACTGCAACTTAAACAAACCTCTTATTCCAGACCTAACAGTAGAATATCCAAAAATAAAAATAATAGGAAAACTCAAAACCAAAGTCAAAGGAATCATCCATTTCATCGGCACAATTTCAAAATACATAACACTCATAATGATTAAAGTCAAAATCCAGGTCCCCCAAAGCTTACCTTTCCAACTTCGGGCCTCATCAACAGGAGCGCCGGAAGACGCAGAGTCATCGAAATTAACACCAGTCAATTCAAACCCTGCACCCTTAACAGCTTTACTTAAGACATTCATGGAAACCGATTCACTCACCTGAGCAAAAGCCTTACCGCTAATAGGATTAACAGCTATCTCTTTCGCACCAACTTTTTCAAGCTCAGTCGTCAAAATCTTCGAACAACTAGCACAATGCATTCCCTTAACATCTAATTTTACTTTTTTCACTTAACACCTCCAATTTATTTAAATCATCAAATAATATAAGCATTCCGCTAACAGCATCATAACCGAACAAAACACACCTCTTCATTTTGCAATTATTCTCCCAGTTCCCATATACATAGAACAAGCAAAAGTATAACTACCCTCAGGAAACGTAACCTCAATATAATCCTCAGACGAAGCAAAACGTTTCCTTATATCCATCTCCGGAATAATCAAATCCCTAAAACACCCACGAACATTATCAGTTAAATAAATCCTCACAGGAACTCTCGCTTCCACACGAACAACACTAGGAGAATAGACCCAATTCTTCATATCAATAGTAATCTCCTGAGCCTCCCCCGAACCAACAACATTTCCAGTCATCCCGAAGAAAACATACAAAGCTCCAATTAAAACAAAAGTCCCAAGACCCATAAGCAAATTCCTATTCATCATCCCCCACACCCACAACCGCCACCACAAGAACCGCCACAACTTCCACCTCCATCACAACCCCCATTAGTAGGAACACTAGCAGCAACCTGCCTCAACTCTTCCTCGCTAACAGCCCCATTATCGGTCACAACAAAAATCCCAGGTATCATTCCCATCCAACAACTCCATCGAACAGTTCCAATTTCGTCCGGTGTAAATTCTACAACATTCACTCCTTCTTTCAACTTAAACTTCAAATCATAATCCCCAACAATTATCTCATTATTACATCCAGTAAGTTCCTTAACATCTATTTCCCATCTGACCGGTATACCAGCTTTCAATGTAAAAGTATCCGGACTCCAGCCTGACCTATCAACATCCATCTTAATCACCTGAACATCCCCTCCATCACCCGCAACCTGCAACCTGCTACCTGCAACCTTGCTAAATGTTTCTCCAAATATTGTAGCTCCAATCGCATCAAAAGAATAATCACTCCCCAAAACCACAAGCCCCCGATTAAGCATAATCAATCCCAATATCAAAACCAAAACAGCAGCAACCTTCAAAATTCTCTTAGTAGCTTTAGCGCTAATAACCGAAGTCAAACTACCAAATCCAATCAAAACTGGCAAAGTCCCAAGGCTAAAAGCCCCAAGTCCAAAAAACCCGGCCCAAAAACTCCCCGTACCAGCTGCATATAAATAAAGAGCTTGCAATGGTCCACAAGCAATAAACAAACCGCTAAGAAGCCCAGTCATAAGAGGCGCAAAATAAACACCCTTAGAATCATGAGTGGTTTTCGCAGCCCACTTAGTCAAAAATTTTGGATTAAAGGAAAACCGTCGAAAAAACCCAACTCCTAGCATACTCAAACCATAAGAAATCATAAACAACCCAGCAAAAATCGAAACACCCGCACGAAGCCCAACGCTAAAAGAAACTATTCCCCCAACCAAACCAAACAACCCACCAATAACAGCATAAGAAACAACCTTAGAACCACCATAAATAAAATGCTGCAAAACCCCCCTATAACCTTTCTTGGCATTCCCAGTAGTATACGAAACGACAAAAGCCCCACACATCGAAACGCAATGAAACCCAGTCAAAACTCCAACTCCAAACAACAACAAAAGACTAGACTGTTCTCCTACACTAGGAATAGAAAGCCCCAAACTCGAAATCCAACCATAAGCAAAATAAATCAAAAGAACAAACGATCCGATCATAACCCACAATCCAATCTTATCCTCAGTTTTTTCCTCAACATCATCTTCAACAACTTCAAACTCATCACCATTAATCAAATCAACAACTCCTTTTTCACTAATCTTATTTTCATCAAAATCAACCAAAACCTCACCCTTAGAATAACTAGCCTTAACACTTTTCACCTTTCCATTAGGTTTACCAGAATCATCCCTCGGGGACAACTGAGCCTCAATCAAATTAGCACAAGAATTACAAGTCATTCCCTTCACTTTGAAAACCTTCTTAGCCATACAAAACTCAAAACAAAATACTATATAATAACTTCGCTGAAACTAGTTTCAATTCTTTTTACCACTAACCTCATTAAGAATAAGCCAGGCCAAAACACCGACCAAAAAAATCAAGCCAAAAACAATCTGATAAACATAAGGAACCTCACCAAGATATGCGAAAACAAAACAAAAAGGAATGATTCCAAGAACCGTAGCAAATGCATAAGGCAAAAACTCGACTCGACTAAACAGCCCCAACGCATAACTTAAAACATCAACAGGAATAATCATCCTCAAAAATAAAACACTCCAAAATCCGTTCCCCATCTTAACTCTTTTCTCAAAACTATAAACCTCTTCCAAGGAAACAAGTTTGGAAACAATTGGAACTCCAAACTTTCTAGCCAAGCCAAACGCAACAAAACTTCCAATACTCCAACCAACAACAGTCAAAAAAACTGCCCCAAAAACTCCCCAAAGCCCAACGGCCAAAACAATCAATGGCAAAACTGTAATCGGAGCCAAAACGACAGCCAAGATATTCAATAAAACATAAGAACCCATCCCAAAAACTCCATCCATAACAAACCCCTCAAAAAACTCCAATCTCTCTTGAATAAAATACGAAAACAAAACAAACAAAAACAAAACAACAGCAACCCAAAAAAATCCCCACAACTTCAATTTCAAATTCCTATTCATAACAACTGCAAGTAAACCAACATTTTAAACATTCTCAAAAAAACCTTCTATAATTACAAAACTTCTATAGTAAATCATATGCCGAAGGCTATGATTTACTATAGAATAAAACCAAAGACCAACAACAAGAGGCCAAAAACAAGAGGCCAAAGCTTCTTTCTCCTAACGAACCAAAACCAAAATATTATTCATCCCTCTCCTCTTCCTCTCAACCAAACCCTTAGCCTCCAACTTATCAACAATCCGCGTCATTTTAACTTTTCCACACCCAATCTCCTCCATCACACTTTTCTGAAAAAACGCACCCTTCTCACGCTTCAAAATCTCAACAACATTCTTCTCAACTTCATCAAGCCCACTCAAATCAATTTTTTTCTTCACAGCTTTAACTCTAACCTTCTTCACAACAACCCTCTCACTCTCCTTGCTAAAAACCAAAAACAAGCCAATCAAAAAAACCAAGCCAGCAATAATTAAACTCAAATTAGTCTGAACCGAAATTGTATCATACATTGTACAAGTCGAGCCATGATCACAAGTCGCATCAACTATATCCTTCAAGCCAGAATTAAACAACAAGATAATAGCAACTATCACTACCGCAATCCCCACAATCAAAAACCCAACATTTTTATTCTTCATAACAACAAAAACCCTTTCTATGTATAAAAAACTACCTAAACAGTGTTAACAATAAAACTTATAACCCAATAAAAACTCCAAATCCCATGTGGGGATGCCGGAGTGGCCAAACGGGCTGGCTTTAAGCGCCAGTAGCTTCATGCTTACGGGGGTTCGAATCCTCCTCCCCACATAATGGGCTGGCAAGACATCTTAATAGGAATCGCAACCGTTCTCCTAAGTTACGCATTAATCCCTCAAGTCATATACGGATTCAAAAAAAAGAAAAAAACAGTCATCATCCAAACTTCTCTCATAACCACCATTGGCCTCTCAATGCTTTCCATATCCTACTTCTCACTAAACATGACCTTCTCACTAATCACCAACATAATAGCAACTGCCCTTTGGATAATTCTACTAATTCAAGGAATCATATACAAAGAATAAAAACTCACTTTCTTCCAAACTTCCTATAAACCAAAACCTGAAACCAATAAGTAGGAAGCACAACAATCAAAAAAGTCGCAGGAACCCAAAGAACAGATAAAACATCAACTCCAAAAAAATTGCTAAATAAAAAAACATAATTAATACTTTCACTCGGAACAGTAAAAACGCCAACAACAAGATAAATCAAAATCAAACCCAATCCCGACCAAGCAAAACTCCTCCTAGTCGGCCTAACTTTATACGTAAAACCAAACGCAACAATACTAGCCAAATGCAACAGCAAAGAAGAAAAAACAACAAACATATTATAAGAAAAAGCCTCTTCAATATCCGCTAAAAACGAAACTCCAAAAAAAACCTTGGCAAAAAAACTAAACACATAAATCAATTGCGGAAACAATCCTATATTAACCACACCCTTAACAAAATCTATCCTCCCCATAAAAAACGCAATTGCTAAAACAGCCGGAACAAAATCACAAAACCAAAAGAAATAAACAAAATCAAAATACAAGTTACGCGCAATCGCAACAATCTGCAAGAGAACAAAAAAAACTCCCGCAAGAATATAAAACGTGGACTTCTTCATAAAACTACAAATTAAATAATATTTATATAAATTTTGCAAACAACATTGGCAACAACTATTTATTTTCCAACCTGACCAAACCAAACAAAATCTTTAACATCCTTCCTCTTCCGTTGACTCAAAATCTTCTCCTTAACATCCGAACTAAGACTCTCAAAAAAACCTGGATCCTTGTCTTCATATCCAACAGCAATCAAAACAACAACATCATAATTCTCAGATATTCCCAAAACCTCTTTGATTTTTTCCCCATCAAAACCAGCCATCTGATGTGCTCGAAGCCCTTGGTGCTCTACCTCCAAAACCAAAGACATCACGCTCAAACCCGAATCATAAATATGATAAGGAATACCATTGTAAGGCTTATCATCTTCAGCTTTAGAAAAAACAACAACCAAATGAGAAGCTTTCTTTGCCCATCCATTTGTAAGATTCAAACACCTTTCCAAATCTTTTCGCAACTCATCACCCTTAGAAACAAAAGAATAATTCCAAGGCTGATTATTAAAACTACTAGGAGTCAATCTAGCCGCCTCAATCAATGCATCAATTTTTTCCTTCTCAACCTCTACATCTAAAAAATTATTCACACTAACTCTTTCAACAATCTCTTTTAATACTTTCATAAAAAAAACAATAAATAGGATTATATAAAACATCCTACGAAAATATATAAAAACCTCATAGCGGAGACGGGATTAAAAGTTTTTACGGGAGAAGCAAACTTTTAGAAAATCTTTGATTTTTGTGTCCGAGCTTTTAGAAAGCGAAGGTTGTTCAAATCCATAGCGGGGACGGGATTTGAACCACGTGACCTTGAGGTTATGGGCCTCACGAGCTGACCAGACTGCTCCACCCCGCTATAGAAATACCTAACCAAAACGTGTTATAAATCTTTCTTTAAGCAAAAATAAGGTGACTGGATTGAAGATTTTTTCGAAGAAACAAATCTTCAGAAATTTGCAAGAATTTCGTGTCCGAGCTTCTTTAAAGTGAAGGTTGAACCACGTGACCTTGAGGTTATGGGCCTCACTAGTCGGACCAGACTGCTCCGCCCCGCTATAGAAATACCTAACCAAAACGTGTTATAAATCTTTTTTTAGTCATAAAAATTCTATATATCACTTAAAATTCAACAACTTCCCCAATGTCCAAAAACTTAAAATTCAACTCTTGCCATTCAAAATCCTTCTTCACTTTTTCAAAATCGGCAGGATGCACAGGATTATCATAATGAATAGGAATGACTAATTTCGCCCCAGTCTCCTTTGCAAAAAGCGCAGCCTCCCAAGAACTCATAACCAAGCCATGATTAACAACCGGAACAAGCAAAACATCACACTTATAATCATTTTCAAAACAAATCGTATCACTCGGATGATAAAGACGACTCTCGCCATCATCTATTATATACCCAACATTTTCATAAATCTCCTTCCCACCCTTAAGTAATGGAATATATCCATGAACCGCCTTAACAACCTCAATTTTAATATCTACAAAATTCAAAAAACTTCCTTCCATAACAAGATTAGGAGAAAGTTCAGGATATGCGTCCGCAACCTCTCTAGTGGTATAAAATTTAGTCTTTGAATTTTCAACAATCTTACTAATAGCGCTAGAATTGCAATGATCCCCATGTTTATGCGTAACCAATAAAATATCTATATTACTCCACTCATTATCAAGATAGGATTCTTCATACTGGATTGACCCAGGATCAACAAGAATCCGCTTCTCTTTTGTCTCAATTAAAAAACAAGACTGAGCAAACCGCGTAATCTTCATAACCATATTTTTAACAAAAACCACATCTTTTTATATCTTATCAAAAACCTCAATCAAAAGATTCCACGAGAAAACATGCGGCGAAGCCCATGGTTTATTGTGGAACACCATTGCATCCTCATACTATTATACCATTGCACCATTCTACTATCACACCCATAAACCATCACACTATTAAACCATAACACCATTATATCAACATAATGAAACTCCTAGGAATAGACGACGCAGGAAGGGGCCCAGTAATCGGACCAATGACCCTAGCAGGCGTAATGATAGACGAAACCGACTACCACAAAATAAAAGCCCTAAACGCAAAAGACTCCAAGCTCCTAACCCCGCTCCAAAGAAAAAAAATCGCCGATCAACTAAAACCAAACTTCATACACAACATAGTAACTTCGTCCCCAAAACAAATAGACGACTCATCCAACCTAAACTACCTAGAAGCAATCAAAACAGCCCAAATAATAAACACCCTAAAAAAAGGAATAACTGAAAAAATAAAAGTAATAGTAGACTGCCCTTCTGTAAATATAGAATCCTGGAGCAACGACGTGCAAAAATTAATAGAAAATCCGGAAAACATAATCCTTTCATGCGAACACAAAGCAGACCGAGACCATCCAATAGTCGGAGCCGCCTCAATCTTAGCCAAGGAAAAGAGAGAAGAAGAAATAAAAAAACTAAGAGAAGATTTTCAAGTAGACTTCGGATCAGGATATCCAGCAGACCCAAAAACAAAAGCTTTCCTAGTAGAGAACTTCGACAAAGAAGAATACAAGCCCATAATAAGATTCTCTTGGAACACCGTAAAAAAACTCTTCAAGGCAAAAACGTCCTCCCAAAAAAAACTATTCTAACAGCCTAGAAACATCTTTAGCAAACCGAACCAAAGACTCATCACAACCAGAAGAATCATAAGAAAAAGGAGACCTCATGACAACATCCGGATTTTCCTCACAAATATCTCTCTCTTTATCAGTCAAATCTCCACCAATACTAGATTTCAAATATTTACCATCCAAATCATAAAAACTAGTAACGGCATGTGCAGGCCCCATATTTCCATCCTCATCAAAAACCGCATGAACTTCCCTAGTCGTGCTATATCCCCTAATCCAATCAACAATACCCATAACTCTCAAAACAATTCAGCATTTATAAAAACTATGACACTCAATTCCCTACAACAAATTCTTAAAAACCCCAATCCCCCTCTCATCCCATGAGAAAAAGAGCCAAGCACCAAACTACCGAACTACCAAACTACCGAATTACCGTAGATAAATCGGAGATTTATCTATGACCCACATAAAAAAGATGACAATGCATGGATTCAAGTCCTTCGCAAGAAAAACCGAAATCCCGCTTACGAACTCAATGAACGTAATAGTCGGACCAAATGGATCCGGAAAATCCAACATCACAGACGCCCTCTGCTTCGTACTAGGAAGACTTTCTATAAAGTCCATCAGAGCAGCAAAAGCAGCAAACCTCCTTTTCTCCGGGAACCAAACATACAAGGGGTCACAAGAAGCCTCAGTAGAACTAACCTTCGACAACACCGACTCCACCTTCGCAATAGATTCCAAAGACGTCACAATAAAAAGAACCGTAAGAAAAAACGGCCAATCAATATATAGAATCAATGGCAAAACAAAATCCCGACAAGACATTTTAGAGCTCCTTTCCCAGGCCGGCGTAGACCCAAACGGATTCAATATAGTCCTCCAAGGAGAAATTCAATCACTTGTCAAAGCAACACCAGAAGAAAGAAGAAAAATAATCGAAGAAGTCGCAGGAATTTCAATTTACGAAACCAGAAAACATAAATCCATTAAAGAACTAGAAAAAACAGAAGAAAAGCTTCGCGAAGTCTCAAGCGTCTTAAAAGAAAGAACAGCATACCTAAAAAATCTAAACAAAGAAAGACAAGAAGCAATATCCTACCAAAAACTAGAGGACACAATAAAAAGATGCAAAAAAACACTTCTAGTAAAAACCAAAACAAAAAAAGAATCAAGTATACTTGAAACAAAAAAAACAATAGAAAGCCTAAGCTTAGAAATAGAAAAAATAAAAAAATCCGTTGTAGAAAAAAACTTCAGGGTAGAAGAATTTCAAAATAAAATATTAGCGATAAATAAACAAATTCAGTCTTCAACAAGTAATGAACAAGAAAAGCTACACAGGGAAATATCCGACCTAAAGGCCAGCCTAGCAGGACTAGATGTGAGACGTGAAAATTTTGACAATAGGCTAGTTCAAGGAAAAGAAAAAATAGAGTTACTAGGTAAAAAAATAGAAAATCTCAACAATGAAATGTCAAACATCCAAAACGCCTCTCCTGAAATAAAAAAATCCCAGGAACAACAAAAAGTTCTTCAAGAGAAATTCGACATCCTAGAACAACAAAGAAGAAAATTCTACATAGTAAAATCCGATCTCTCCACGCTAGAAAATCAAAAATCTGGAAAAGAAAAATTCCTAATAGAATCAGTTAAAGAAACACAATTAATCGAACAAACAATAACATCTCTTTTTAATGAAATAAAATACGAAAAATCTCTAGGTCCAAATGAATCTCTAAAGACAGAAACCTCTCAAAAAATAGAAAAAACCTCAGAACAAATCTTAATCCTAGAAAGAGAAATTCTAGAAAGAGAGAAGAGAAATGCGGTTCTAGAAATGGATGTAAAGCGAGAAGAAAAATTAAAACATGATGTAGTCTCCCTAAAATCTTGCCCAGTATGCAAACAGGAGGTTCAAGAAGGTCACAAGAACAAGATCTCCACAAATGCAAATACAAAAATAGAATCCGCATCCAAGGAAATAAAAACCAATGCAAGGATAAAAATAGAAGATGCAGCAAAGATTTCACATCTAAAAGAAAGACTAGTAAATCTCAGAAAAAAATTAGAAGAACTAAGAATAGATAGAATTAAATTAAAAAACTCTGACGAGAAAAAAGAGCAAATAAAAATAATATTCGAAAAACAAAGTGATTCAAAAGAAGAACTAAAATCCATAAACGAAAAGATCCGCCTCAAAAGAAAAGATTTTGATTCTTTAAAGGACATAGAAGAACAATATGACGAAACCAGATTATCTCTCCAAGAATTATCCTTCACAGATATGGACGTAGACACAGAAATTCAAGTCAAAAAAAGAGAGGTCGGAAGACTCACTCTAGAGCTAAAGGCAACCAGAAGAGATATAGAAGACTCATCAATTGAATTAAGAAAAATTGAATTAAAAATAACAGAACAAGATAAAGAGGCAATAAAAAAAGAAGTGGAAGAACAAAAGCTCTACGAAAAATCACAAAAATTCTTCGACCTTAGAAACGAACTACAAGACCAACAAAAAGTAATAGAAACCGACATCATCGGACTCCAGCACACAGTTAAAAATTTCGAAGACAAGATAAATCACAACAAAATACAAAAAGCACAACTAGACGCACAAATAGAATCCCTAGCCTCAGAACTTGAAGAATTCGGCAGCCAAGAAATACTTATTCTTTCAACAGAACAAATAAAAGAACGTCTCCAAAAATCCCAATTCAGAATATCCAGACTAGGGAACGTAAACCTTCGAGCGCTAGAAGTATTCGAAAAAGTAGAGGAACAGGTAAATTCAATAGAAGAAAAGGTAAAAACTATCTATAAGGAAAAAGAACAAATAGAAAAAATAATTCTTGAAATAGACAAGAAAAAGAAAAAATCTTTTCTAATAACTCTTTCAGCAGTCAACGAATACTTCACAAGAAATTTCACACAGCTCTCCAGAAAAGGGGAAGTAAGATTAGAACTAGAAAACAAATTCAGTCCATTTGAAGGAGGACTAAGCATCCTAGTAAAAGTCTCTCGTGGAAAATATTTCGACATAACCTCACTTTCAGGCGGAGAAAAAACAATGGTCGCCCTCTCCTTAATCTTCGCAATCCAAGAATACAAACCCTATTGTTTCTACGTATTCGATGAAATAGATGCAGCTCTAGATAAACATAATTCCGAGCTCCTAGCCGCTCTAATCAAAAAATACATGACAACAGGGCAATATATTGTAATCACGCATAACGACACCTTAATCTCTGAGGCTTCAAACCTATATGGAGTTTCCATGCAAGAGAACATCTCTAAGATAATATCTTTGAAGGTTTAAGCCTTCAAGGTCAACCACCTCATCAAACACCAACAGCAATTCATAAGAAATGCGGCGTCCGCAGATGTCGTAATTTCTTATAGAAACACATCTAAGAAACAGTCCCAAAAACTAATCTAAACAAAAATTCGTGGCTACTCTTTTTCCCATCCCAAATTAAGTTCATAGCAGCAAACTGTGGGGCATTCACCCGGTTAGAAATAAGTCTCCCGACACAATTCAAAAAAAGTCAAAACCCTCAAAAAAAGAAAGAGGGTCAAAATAAAAATTATAGTCAGATTCGAATTTAGTAGTAGCTAGTCTCTACTTCTTCCATTGGCTTTTCCTTCTTAGTAAGAAGAACAACCAAAACGGCAAGAAGAACAACAAAGACGATAACCAAGATAACTGTCAAGGCAACAACAGAAGAGGATACAGATCCACCAACTACGTTAGCTCCGAAAACAACTTGTTCACCATCAACATCTACAGAGAAAGTATAAGTTCCAACTTCAGCGTCACTTGCAGCAGTTACTGCCACAGAAACGATCTCACTAGCATCTGGTCCAACAGTAACAACTGAGGGAACAGAGACAGTCAAATCATCTCCAGAAACACTGTTTAAAGTAAAAACCTTAACATTATCCGCAGAGTTAACAATAACCAAATCATAAGTTACAGTCTCTCCACTCATCAAATCTTGATTCTTCACAGTAGCCAAAACAGCAGTAGAAGCAGAACCACCAATACTTACCAACTGCTTTACAACAGTCTCAGCATCGTCATTATAAGCTTCTACGTTCATTTCGTAAACACCACTAGCAGCACTTGCTGGAATCTTCAAATATACCGTTCGGTACATAGAATCTTCCTCGTCATCGTAATCCATATAGTCCTCAGTTGGAATTAAATCTCCAACATATCCTCGAGCAGAAACGCCCAAAGCAGGAATAGAAACAATAACATAAGTATCGTCCATCCTATTATATCCAATGTTTTTTACAACAACAGAAACAGGAAAAACGTCACCAGCATTAACTCGAGAAGAGTAGTCAACAGACTTCACTTCAAAAGTATAGGATTCTCGCTGCATCTTAACGGTATACTCAGCTTCACTTCGATCATCTTTAGAAACAACTTCTACGTATAGAGTGTATCCTTCAGACAAATCATCAGAGTCACTAGGTAATTTTAAAGATAAAAGTTTAGTATAAACAGAACCAGCCTCGATATCAAACCTGTTAGTATTAACAGATACGTCATCTCGGTGACCTTCCATATAAACTTTAACCTTTACGTCAGTAGCATCTTCATCAGCAGTGAATGTAACCCTAATAGGGACAACATCCTCAACATCTCCAACCATAGTAGAAGAGTCAAGTGTAACACCGTTGAAATCAGTAGTAATGTCGTTAGACAAATCGGCAGAAGCGAAAGCAACAACCAATAGAGTCATAACAGCTACAAAAGGAATCAAAAGTAATTTTCTTTTCATATTTTTCATTTTGAATTTAGTTATTATTACGACCGCCAAAACCTATATAAACCTTACGTTTGTTGTAATTCCAGAGAGACGAAAACATTTAAAAAGTATACTTGAGTATACAACATATCGTAAAAATGAGTAACAACAAAAAACCAGAAGGAAAAGTCACAACAATAAAACTCCTAGAGGAGACAAAATTGAGGATAGAAAAGCTTAGAGAACACAAGAGAGAATCCTACGACGACATTTTAAGAAAAATTCTATATGTCTTAAACACAGCGCGAGATTCTCCAGAGTCGGCAAAAAGAGTTCTAGAAAAAATATCCGCCCTAAGACACAGAATGCTTGAAGAAGAAAAGCAACAAAAAGAAGATCTCAAAAAAGAAAACAAATTAGCCTAATCCAACAGACTCAACAATATCTTCCTCAACAATCTCAATACTCTTCTCCCCATCAATCCTCATAAACTTATACATTTTCAAAACACCTTCCGTATCCTCATGATAAATTTTCAACCTCTCCCTCAGGGCCTCTTCATTATCATCTTTTCGCTGAAACAACTCACCACCACACTTATCACAAACTCCTTCAACAGTCGGAATAGGAGAAGTATTAATATTAAAAATAGCGCCACATTTCCCGCAATTCCTCCTTCCTCCAATTCTTCGAACAGACTCCTCATCACTAATAGCAATCTCAACAACCTTATCAATTTCAACAATCTTCTCCAACTCTCTGGCCTGCGAAATATTACGAGGAAATCCATCCAAAATAAATCCGGTCACACAGTCTCCCCTACCAAGCCTTTCCTTCAAGATCCTAACAATCAATTCATCAGGAACAAGGTCTCCTTTACTCATAAACTCATTCAACTCAAGCCTCAAATCCCCCTCAGTTTCACGCAACAAATCCCCAGTAGAAATATGACAAAGCCCAAATCGCTTAGCAATCCTCTTAGCCTGAGTTCCCTTACCGCTCCCCTGAGGACCAACAAAAATTAACTTCATTCTATAACAACTAATGTCTTATATTTAAAATTAACTTAACTTCCAAAAATCACTCTTTCCTCTTCTGAACATAAACCAAAAAACCAGTCATAGCCAAAACAAACAAAACAGCCCCAACCCAATTAGCACTCGCCGACTCAAACTCCAAAACAGCATTTCCAGTAATATTTTGAGACCAAAACATCATACTCCCAAAAAAACTAGCAACACTAAGAGTCAACGTAGTCCTACGACTAACAACCTCCTCACCACTCTCAACCACAACAACATCCTTAACTTTACCGTCATCAATTTCAGTTCCTACAGTCTTAATCTCACCTTGCCACTTCATAACAAAAACAAGCCATATTACTTTAAATAAGTTTTGAGAACAGATTCGTAAACAACAAACAATAACAATTATAAAAAACGAATAACCCAAATTAATATGGAAAGGTATCATTATTCAAATGCAGAAGCGGAAAGAGAATTCTATACAACAAAAGACGAAGTTAGTAGGAAAAAAAGACATGGTGGACTCATAGAACAATTTACAAACATGATGGTCATAGTTGAGACATGAAAAGACACATACTCAGAATCAATCTATGAAGAACCGCATGTCCCCATTGATTTCCTTAGAGAAACTCCCCAAGAGAAAGCCCCAAGAGAAAGCAAAATATTAAAATTATTCAAAAAATTATACTCGCCAAGAAACTAATCCTAATTATATTCCCACGCACTCCACAAAAACCAAACAACAAAAACCAACAATTTCAATTTATAGCAGTTTTAGACGAGGCGCAAGGTTGCGAAGCGTACAAGAGTACGTGAGTGTTCTTGCAACGAAGTATAAAACACTAGAAATTGAAATCACAAAATTAACGAGCTGCGTCAGCCTGTTTCTCTGTATCAATACGTTTTCGAACTGCATAAGACTCTCCACTATTCTCAGCCGCAAGCATCAACTCCTTAGCCAAAGCCTCAACAATTGTAGCCTTCTTGTTAAACGCCTTGTCATAAGAACCATTAACAAAGTATCTCAAAACCAAATTCAACCTTCTACGAGGGCTAACGTCCACAGCCTGAGGATACTTAGAACCACCCATAACAATAGTAGTAGTTTCGTCCCGAGGAGCCCCATTCTCAATAGCCCGAATAAAAACCTTCAAAGGATTTTCACCAGTTTTCTCTTCAATAATATTAAACGCATCAATAACAATATTAGTACATCTTGTGTGTTTCCCTGTAATCCAACCAGTAATAATCCTATGCTTCTTCCCTCGTGATCCCGGAACCTGCAACAAATTTACAAGTCTCTCAACAACATTAACCTTAGCCCTAGCCGGATCCCACTTAATCCTACCATGACTCTTTAACATCAACTTAGACTGCAAATTAATAACCCTTTTCAAACCTGGATCTTCCACCCTAACTTCCGAAGCATCAAACTTACCAAAAACCTTCATCTCAACCATCAACGTCTCCCCTTCTCGATCTTACCTTTCCAAAGTCTTTCCAATGGCTGATCATTTACTTTAATAACCTGAAACCGAACCCCAGACAAATCTCCCTTAGTCCTACCCTGTTTCCCACCAATTCTTTCAATTATAACTTCATCATGCTCATCAACAAACTTCTGGGCCAAATTCCCAGGAATAAAAGCCGAAACTTCCTTACCGTTCTTAATCAACTGAACCCTACAACACTTTCTCATAGCTGAGTTAGGCTGCTTAGCTTCCTTTTGAATCTTCTTAACAACAATACCCTTAGCCTGACTAGCTCGCCCCAACGGATCAAACTTCAAACTAATTCCAAGTCGCTTCTTTTTATCAGGCAACCTATTATCACGAAACTTCTTCCGCTTATTCTTCATCTTACGTCCACTCATTAAACCCATATCAAACTAGCGAAAATTCCGTTTATAAAGTTTATGCACCCTCTAATCTCAAATTACAAACCATAAAAAAAATTAAAATAAATAAATTTCCACAATAACATTCATTATAATAAGAATAAATTTCCAAACAATATATCACACAAATATTTAAAAAATATTCAATACACATTCTTTTTATGTGGTTTTATAACAAAGAAAAAATAGAAATGACCTGCAATTCTGCTGCAAAAAAAGCAAGTAATATAAAAGACTCTGCACGGGAATTAAAATCTTCCGAAATAGAACATATTGCAATCAAACTTCAAGCAAAAATAAATTCAATACCCTGTAAATCTCCAAGAAAAAAAGGAACAAAAGAAAAATTTTATGAAATTAAAAAAGGGGCCTACTTTCTAGCTGAAATTGTTGAAGGATACAATGGATGTCATGAAGAAAAAATCAACACAATCCCCTTATACAAGCTTATGTATAGAACCGCAAAAATAGGAAGTGAGATAGGATGCTATGATATCTAACTCTAAAAATATTGCATAAAATATCAATTCATATCTCTAAAAAATCACAACCCTTTCCAAATATCAAGTCCCTCAATAACATCTCTAACCGGATTCGGAGCCTCACAAATCAAAACAATATCTTTATTCAAACCCTTAATCCAACCCAAAACCTTCTTCCATTCCTCTCTAGAAGTATCCAAATGCTTCTTCTCACCCTTCTCACCATACTCAATACCAGAAAAATGAACATGCCAACTCCTCACCGGAAAAGCCTTCTCAATTTCTCCAAACTCATACTTACCATACCGAGCCAAAACATGAGCAACGTCAATACAAACCCCACAACCAGTCTCGCGAACCAATCTTCCAATCTCGTCAATAGACCCAAACACATTAATCTTCCCCATCAACTCCGGGCAAATTTCAATATCCCATCCATTCTTCTCAACCTCACTCATCACCTCAATCACACCCTCCTTAATCTTAGAATAAACCTCCTCCTTATCCATCCCCATATAAAACCCAGCATGAAAAACAACTCGTCTCGCCCCAAGCCAAGACCCAACTTCACAACACTTCAAAATCCTATCCTTACTCTTCACAATCTTCTCCGCTTCCTTAGAATTCAAATTAACAAAATAAGGCGCATGAATAGACAAGGCAATCCCCAATTCTTTAGCCCGCTCCCCAATCTTTCGAGCATCCTCCTCTTTTTTTATATACGGCCCATAAGTAAACTCGACCTCGCAAGCCCGAAGTCCGGCCCCATAAAACCTCTCTAAATTTTTAACAGCCTCCTTAACCGGCCCCAAACCACCAGGACCAAACTTAATCACACTCATACCAAAGAAAAACATCCAAACAATTTAAACTTGTCGAATAATAATTTAACCACTACTAAATGACGACAAATACTAAAACTTATAAACTCATATTATACCACATTACTATGAGAAAAGACACATTAGCAGAAAAACATCCATGGATGAAACATGCCCTGAAGGAAGATATAAAAGAAGTAATAATAAGTCCAGAGATGCTGAGAGTATCAAAAATAATAGCAGAAGAGCCATTTGGAGAAAGAATGCACGAAGAAGCAGGATATTTTCAAGGATCTCTCCAAGGCGAAACATTGTATATTTTTTCCAGACACATGATAAATATGGGAGACAACTCCGAAGTAGAAATCACAAGGGAGTCTTTTTTAGATGAAGAAGTGGGTCTAGCCACAGCAAGAAACACCCCAAAATACAACATAGTGATGTATCACAACCATCCAAGAATAACCCCTGAAATACTAAAAAAAGAACTTCCGAATGAAGCCAATGAAATAATAGAGGCTGCAAAATACCATATGGATTTAGAAATGTGTGATAATATTTTAAAGAATGGAATCAAAAATAACCTTGAAAACACCCTAACAGAACTACTAACTAAAAGCCTATCTCCCGAAGACATAAAAGGAACCCCAGGTAAATATCATTTTCTCATAACCGATACAACTAGTCCCAAAAATAAATTCTCCCACATAAATTTTTATGATATAAAAAAGATGGAGACAATCCCTGTAAGACAAGCAAGAAACATAAAAGAAAGCGCGGCATTAGAGGACCTAGCTAAAATAGATATGCTTTCAATGAAAGAAGCAAGAAACAAAGTATACGGAGTCACAAGCCAAAAAGAATTCGAAAAAAAAATGATGAACTGGGATTATCTTGACGCATTTGATCCACAAAAAATGGAAGAAATGAGAACGCAAAGAGTAACAATATAACTCTTGCATCCAAAAAAAACCGAAAAACACCATCAATTAATTTAAATATATTCAACAAGTGTCTACAAGAAATCATGCAGCGAAGCCCATGGTTTTTCATAGAATCCTTATTACCTACACCTTAATCAACCCTAGGAATCTCACTCATCTCCAAATTCAACCTTCCAAGATTCTGAACCAAATAAGTATGCAACTTCCGAATAACCAAATCCTGCAAACCTTCCTTAAGCAACCCATGACAATCCCCCATATCACTCTCTGGAGCAACCATCGCCCCAAGTGGCAACATGCAAGTCATACTCTGCCCTTCAAGCTTTCCAGAATCCGCATTATTAAGTTCACCCTGCAACAACATAACATCTACCTCACATTCATCTCCCGACTTACCCTTAATCACATACTCAAAAATCATATCATCTCCACTAATAAATTTCGCCTTATCACACTCCTTCAAGTTCTCTTCAAAACAAGTATCATTAGAACAATTCTCATAACTAAAAAACAAAAACCAAACAGACCAAATAAAACCAATTAAAACCACGCCCACGAAAAATTTCCGCCAACCAAAACCATCACCCTCAACCTCTCCTTCCATGCTAAAGCAAAATAAAAATAACTATATAAAACTTATCTCTCTCAAAAAAACAAGATGCAATACAAAGACCAAGAATTCGAAAACCAAATATTTGAAAGCGAAAATTTCACAGACCAAGACTTTTCCCACGCAAAATTCACAGACTGCCACTTTCAAAACTGCAACCTATCAAACATAAAAATAGACAACACAAAACTGCAAAACACAAAATTCAAAGACTGCAAAATAATGGGACTAAACTTCTCAAAAGTCAGCCAGCTAACATTCTCTCCCGAATTCAATAACTGCGTCATATCAACATGCTCCTTCTCAAACATAAAAATGCCAAACACATCATTCACAAACTGCCAAATAATAAACACTGATTTCCAAGATTCGAACCTAATAAAATGCAATTTCGAAAACGTGGTATTCAAGAGTACTACATTTTACAACTGCAACCTAAACAACGCCTCCTTCGAAAACGCCTCAGGCTACCAAATAGACCCAACACAAAACAGACTAAACAAAACAAAATTCTCATTCCCAGAAGTCATCTCACTTCTAGACACTTTCAAAATAGAAATAAAATAAAACTTATTTAATCAAAACTCCAACTCAACCCTAGCATCTTCAAAATTAACCTGATCAAACCAGACACCTCTCCTCGGAACAATCTGATAAATCTTAGAATTTCCAAGCTCAACTTTCTCATCCCCAATCATCTTAATATATTCCTTCCCATTAGGATGCTTCTTCAAAAAATTCAAAGCCCCTTTCACCAAAGCAACGCCCCGAACTCGCTCACAATCCCCCTCGACCATCAAGCCCTGCATCCCTTTTTTACCAACACCAAGCTCACTAATCTCAGAGTTAACAACCGACAAAGAAACGCTTTTTTCTTTCTCAATATCCCCAATATGCACAGACTTTTGCGAGCTAATAAAATAAAAATTAAAATCCTTGTCAACAGAAAACCATCCAACAAACGCCCTAGGTCTCCCATTATGCAAAGTCGAAACACTCATCAATTTACAACCATCCAAATACTCCCTAATAATTTTCCCAATATTTTCATCAAGCATAAGAACAAGCATACTCTTAATTATATAAATTTACCCAAAACTCCTCCATAGGAAATGCGGCGTTGAAAACGCTGCAATTTTTTATGGAAACAAAAACCACTTTAGTCAGACATCTCCAAAAACACCTTCCTCTCCTCCTCACTAAAATCCGACTTCTTTCTCACAACCCGAAGCGATTCCTCAAACCTAATTTTCAAAGTCTCCCAACCAACCTCAGAATCATTCTCAACAGCAACATGAAAATGCAAATGAGGCCCAGTACTAAGCCCAGTATTTCCACTATATCCAATAACCTCCCCAGCCTCAACCTCCTGACCAACCTCTACACAAGAGCCACCATGCCTCAAATGAAAATACTGACTAAATTCTCCATTCTCATGATCAATAGTTATCCAATTAACAAAACCCCAAGGATCCGCCCTATACTTATCACTCACACCCCCCTCATCAGAATCAATATGAACCCCAGAAACCTTTCCCTTACATGCCGCCAAAACCTCAGTCCCTTCAGGAACAACAAAATCAACAGCATGCTTAAGGAAATCACCATGAACCTTAGGATCCGAAACCACCAGGCCCACATCCTTTTTTCCGATAGGAACACTATAGCAATTTTTACTCATAGCCATAAAAACCATCAATAAAAGAATTATATAAAACTAACCAAAAAATAAAAAAATAAAAAAAGCCCCAAACCGGGGCAAGGCAAAATCAATTTTAGTCAGTTAATTTCGCCGTGCAAAAAAATCCGAAGTGTACAAGCGTACATAAGGATTTTTTGTCAAAAAATTAACGAATAAAATAGATTTTACAAAGATACGAGTTCAACAGTAGAACCAGTCGTCCTTCCAAAAGTCTTCGCTGCAACAGCTCGCGAACCCAAACCTTCAGCAGCTTTCAAAACCGCTTCAGTAGCTTCACCAGCCATCAAAACAAAGGCATCCTTAGGGTCAACAGACTTCAATCTCAAAACTGAAACATTCTTAACAACTTCCATATTCTCGTTGATAACAAGGACATTCTTACCCTTAATATCATTACTCAAATCTCGAAGCGCCAAAACATCCTCACTCTTAAGTTCTCGTCTATCAATGTCAGCAGATTGCGCCTGAACACGTGATCCAGGTAAAGCTCCACTACCAGTTTTCAAAAAAACCGCAGCCGGAACTTTCTTCCTCAAACACATCAAAAGTTCTTTACCAGTAAGCTCTTCAACTTCCTTTCCGTCAGGTGCAGTTGCGATAAACACAACCTTAGCATTATCACAAACGTTTTGAGCAATCAACTTTCCGCCTCTATCTCCATCAACAAAAAGAGTTAATTCTTTTGTCTCAGATAAAGTAGAGATAGTCTTAGGAAATCGGGTTCCCTGCATACCAATAACATTTTTGATACCATACTTCAAGCAGTTTACAACATCAGCTCGACCTTCACAAACAATCAATTCTTTCTCAGCATCTATATTAGGACCAGCAGCAAGACCCTCAGGTCCATACACAACAGCCTTAGAAATACGAGTAGATTCACGAAGCTCATTCTCCATCTCTGTAGAATCCATACCTTCATTTGCAATTCCAGCAAGAAGAGCCTTAGCTCTTTCCATAATGTAATCACGCTTTCCGCCTCGAACATCACTAATATCAGTAATCTTAATAGTCGCATCAGTTGGGCCAATCTTATCAATTGTCTCAAGTGAAGCCGCAATAATTGTTGTCTCAGTCTTATCAAGTGCAGTTGGAATAGTAATTTCTCCAGTTGTCTTGCCACCCTCAGTGTGCAAATCAACTTCAATTCTACCAATCTTTCCTTCCTTTTGAAGTTCCCTTAGTTCCATATCAGCACCAAGTAACCCCTCAGTTTGCCCAAACAAAGCCCCAATTACATCAGGTTTTTGAAAAGGCCCATCAGCGTTAAACTTAGCAGTAATTTGATACTTAATCGACGTTGGACTTATTTTTGCCATATACTTATTTTCTCCATTTAGTTATATTAGAAATACCCTTCCCTCAACCCTCGAACATGAATGTGATGATAATAATAACTCTTGATCCAGCTATTTCTAACAACCAAGAAAAATATTTCTCATTTAAAAACTTTTGCACATACAAAATTCTCAAAAAACATAAAAATCTCAAGCACACTTCCCTTTAAATTCTTTTACATTTTTCAAAAACCAAAAAACTTCGCACAAATATTTATAAAGAATTTCAATTAATGAATCGTAAATAAAAAGAGGGCACAAAAATAGAAACCGAAACTAAAAGCAGCATTGAAGAAGAAGAGTTCGACGATGAAGAAGAGCTTGAGGATGAAGACTAGCCCTGAAACAAAAAAGATGACAAAACCTGAAAACCTAATGGACGAGTATGACAAAGAAAGTCTCGGTGATCCCGCAGTAGATCTTGAAGAAGACTTTTAATTAATTTTTTTCTTTTAATTTTTTCTTTTTCCTTAGAACCCTTCTTCATATACTAAACAGCAACTCACAACAATTTTATCTTCTATTAAAATCACCCGAGCAACCGAGCTTCACGAAACATGCCCAAGGCATTATACGAAACCAACAACTTATCCTTTATCTCTTCCATCTCAACCTTCTCCAAATTCATCTTAATCAACTTCTCGTAAAACTTCACAGCACTAGCCCTCTTTCCCCTCTTCTCAAGATCATTAGCAAAACCCAGGTAAACATTCTTCCGCGCCAACTTCAATTTACCCTTATCGGCCTCTCCAGCATCTCTCAAGGCCCGGACAAACATATCATCAGCATCTCTCGTCTTCCCAACACGACAAAACATCTCAGCAGCCATAACATAAGAATCCATCCTCTCACGAAACATCGGCTCCATGGCAGCAAGAGTCCCAAGCGCCCTAGCAGCCCTCTCAAACATCTTTCTCTCTTCGTAAAGCCTAGCAAGCTCACCCCAAATAAAACGCTTAATTTCAAACCCACCGCCAACTTCCTTTAATGCACTCTCCAAATAAGTAATCTTATTCAAAGCAGTAGCCATAGAAGCCAACTTAGTCTCCATTTCCTCAATAGTTTTTTCTCTAACTTGAACTACCATAAACAAAAAACAGCTAACGGCTTTTTAAAAATTTATATAATTAAAAGCAAAGCAACATCTCAAGCTCAAGCTCAAAAAGATCTCAGTTCCAAAAGCAAATCATCAAAAAATCCATTAAAAAAATATTTCCTTCTATTCGTATGACTAACCCAAGATTTCGTCACACCCTCTTCTTTCGTCAAAACGCCAAACCTATACTCATAACATTCGTCATCCAAGGAATAAAGAACAGTCAGGGGACTGTCAAAAGAAATGGCGGCCAAATGACTAGGAACCTCATTCCTTCTAAACTCAAGTTCACTTTTCTTATCCCAAAGCCCAATAGGCTTAGGAATATACAAGGCCCCGTACTTCTCACTCTCAAAAAATTAAGCCAAACCTATATCCGACTCATTCCATCTTCCCAAACCCAACTTATACAAATCAATCATCACAAAATAATAAAATAAGAAACCATAAAGCTTCTCAAAAAACTTAGAAGCCCCAAAAAAGGGCAAAAATAAAAAAATAAAAAGGTAGTCTGCCAAAAACTTAAATATTATTAAAAAATCCTAAAGTGGGATCTAATCCCACCAAAAAATCTAAAAATAAAAATTAAAGCTTCTTTTCAACTAAGCTCTTACAAACACCTGCAGCAACTGTAACACCAGCGTCTCGGATAGCGAACCTCGCCATGTTGGGATTCTTATCAGCAGATTCCATTACAAGATTTCCGATCGGTTTGATCTTTACAATAGCAACATCCCCATTCTTAAGGAAGTCAGGGTTCTCTTCAGAGACTTGTCCAGATGCAGGGTCCAACTTAGCAACTAGTTCTATGAATTGACATGGAACTTGAGCTGTGTGAACATGGAATACCGGTGTGTAACCTTTAGCAATTACAGTTGGATGATTAATGATAGCAACTTGTGCCTCAAATTCTTCAACCATAGGTGCTGGGTCAGCAGCGTCACAGATAACATCCCCTCGAGCCATGTCTTTCTTACCAACACCACGGATGTTGATACCTACATTGTCTCCAGCTTCGCCTTCTGTTTGCTGTTCATGGTGAGCTTCGATACTTCGAACTTCACCAGGAATACCAGATCCAGATCGTCCCGGGATTACTAAAACCTTTTGTCCGATTTTCATAATACCTGTTTCAATCTTTCCTACAGGAACAGTTCCAATACCAGTTATTTCATAAACATCCTGGATTGGCATACGCATTGGTAAGTTAGTTGGTTTACTTGGTGCAGGAAATTTATCAATCTGTTCTAGAACAGTTGATCCTTTGTACCATGACAGGTTATCCGACTTAGAAGCAATATTATCGCCCATAAGTGCAGAACCTGGAATGAAAGGTGTAGTGTCCGGAGAGTAACCAGCCTGCTTAATAACGTCTTTAACGCCTTCAACAGCCTTGTTAAACTTAGCCTGATCATATTTCACAACGTCCATCTTGTTAATAAGAACTGCTAAATTAGCAACTCCCATTGTTCTTAACAACCAAACATGTTCCTTAGTCTGAGGCTGAACACCATCTTCACATCCAACAACCAAAAAAGCCGCATCTGCCTGCGAAGCACCAGTGATCATGTTCTTAACAAAATCCTTATGCCCCGGAGCATCGATTATAGTAACTTCAAAATTTTTAGTCATAAGCTTCTTATAAGACAAGTTAATAGTAACTCCTCTCTCTCGCTCTTCCTTCAAATTATCCATCACATAAGCGAATTCAAATCCAACTTTACCATGCTTTTCTGCTTCTTCCTTGAACTTCTTCATCTCTTGTTCAGAGACAGCGCCACCATCGAAAAATACTCTACCTACAGTAGTGGATTTTCCTTGGTCAACGTGTCCAACGAATACAACATTTAGTCCTGGTTTTTCTTTAGCCATTTTTTCTATTTTTTTAATTTAGTTAATCTAATTATACCGAAGAGATCCTCTAGCGATACAGACTAAGATATTGAATTTGGTTTTTAAAGTTAGTGGTTTTTCAAAAATTATAACATTCTAAAATTAATAATATTTCAAATTTCAAATAAAAAACAGCAACTTAACTACACTCATTTATTCCTAAAAACAAAACATGTCACAAAGAATAAAGCATCTTTCCCTAAATACCAAATCCAGAATCAAGATACTTTGCAGAAAAAACGCCATCTCCCATCCTGTCCATCTTATCAAATTCTCCAACTTTGCCCCTAGCAATTTCCACTATTTTTTCAATATCCCCACTTTTCGCAAACCCACTCAATTCCCCAAAAGAAAAACATTCCCCAATCCCATCTTCAAGAGAATTAGAAGTCGGGATATATCCTGCATCCCCAATCCCACAGGCAACAATTTCATTATTGCAAGAATATAATTTATCCTTACTTGGAGCATAAACAATATCAAAAGAACTCAAAACAGAATAAACATTCCAACCATTCTCACCCACCTTAGACTTGGCATAAAAACCCAAAACAGCCTAATTCCAAGAATCCCCAATCGCACTCCATCCCCCCCCATAACAACGCTTACCCGGAATTGGGCTATGGGAAAGCGCTTCAATCTTCTGACCCTCTTTCATTCCACCACGAATAACAATTCCCCCTTCTCAAAAACACTACGATTAATCTTTTCCAGATTCTCCAATCCAACCCTCAAAATTTCTCCAACCATAAACTCTTACCGCAAAAATCCTTTAAAAAAAATTTGCATAAACCACCGCACACAATAATCAAGCAATTTTAATTTATAGCAGTTTTAGACAAGGCGTGAGGTTGCGAAGCATACAAGAGTACGTGAGTATTCTCACAACGAAGTATAAAACGCTAAAAATTAAAATTACTGATTTTCGGATAAACCCTTTCTCTCTCTTATCTGCTTAATAATCTTTATCTGCATATCAGATGGCAATTTCTTAAAAGTCTGGCTCACAAGAGAAGAAACACCTCGACCCTCAGTAGCACTTCGCAAGTCACTAGTCCATCCAATCATTTCACCAACCGGAATCTCAGCCCGAATAGTAATACCAGTTTCATCTTGAGCAACATCAACCAACTGACCCCTCTTCTGGGTAACCAAACTAGTAACAGCACCCATAAAACTAATAGGGGCTTCAATTTGATGAACCTGAACTGGTTCAAAGATAACAGGAACTGCCTTAGCAAAACCTTCTTTAATAGAATCCCGTACCGCCGGATAAACTTGAGCCGGACCTCTATGAATAGCATCCTCATGCAACTTCATATCAACAACAGAAACTTTCATCTTATGACAAGGCTCTCGTGCCAACGGACCAGCATCCATAACCTGCTCAAAAGCATCTAATAGTAATTCGATAACCTCTCCAACCTGAACAATACCCTTAGTTCTATCTTGAAAAACAGAACCCTTGTAAATATTCCTATATTGCTGAGCCTCATCCCGAGTAATTCCAAGTCCAACTAAAGTTTCATCAAGCGCTTTATCCTTCTTCTTAATCCTACCAACTGGCAAAGTTCCATCCGCAATAGCTTCAATAATATTTTCCTCCAATGGCTCAACTATCATAAAAAAATCATTATGCTTATTTGGAGATCGACCAACAGCAATATCACTAACCTTAGCAACAGACTCACGATATACAATAATTGGTGGACCCATAGTAACTTCCAATCCCTTCTCGGTCTTAATCCTATTCTCGATAATTTCCAAATGAAGCTCTCCCATACCACTCATCAAAGATTCTCCAGTCTCCTCATTAATCTCAATCCTCAAACTAGGATCTTCCTTTCCAATCTGTCTCAAAACTTCAATCAACTTAGGTAAATCCGCTGTCTTATTAGCACTAATAGATTTAGTAACAACAGGCTCAAATAAATGAGAAATAGCCTCAAACGGCTCAATAGAGTTTTTAGAAACAGTCTCTCCAACAACAACATCTTTCAAGCCAACAATCCCCACAATATTACCAGCAACAACTTCATCAAGCTGAACTCTAGAAGCACCCTTGTAAATAGAAACTTGCTGAGCTCTAACCTTAGTCTTAGCAATATTCATATATAATTCATCACCCTGCTTAATAGTCCCACCAAACAAACGACCTGCAGCAACTTCACCAGCATGTGGATCTACTACAATCTTAATTGGAACAAATGCAACCTCTCCATCAATGTTACAATTAACAAAATCCTTACCAGCTTCACTCTCTAAATCACCATGCCAAATCTTTGGAATCCTGTATGCTTGAGCAGTCACAGGGTCAGGATGATTAGAAACAACCATCCCCAAAATAACTTCATGAATCGGAGCCCTCTTAGCCAAAACTTTATACTCTTCTCCACCAGCATTATAAGCATCAATAATTTCTTTAAAACTAATTCCCTTTTCCTGCATATAAGGAATACTCAAAGCCCAATTATGAAACGCGCTACCAAACGCAACAGTTCCATCTCCAACAGCCACCTGCCATTTCTGCTTATACTCAGGCTCAGCAATTTCTTCAATCAACTTGTTAACAGAATCAATAATTCCAATAAACCTCTTCTGCATTTCCTCAGGAGTAAGTTTAACTTCTCTAATCAAACGGTCAACCTTATTAATAAAAAGAATAGGTCTAACTCTCTCCTTCAAAGCTTGACGAAGAACAGTTTCAGTCTGAGGCATAATTCCTTCACTAGCACAAGACAAAACAATAGCCCCATCCACAGCTCTCATGGCTCGAGTAACGTCCCCACCAAAATCCACGTGACCAGGTGTGTCAATCAAATTAATCAAATAATCCTGACCCTTAACACTATGAACCATAGAAACAGAAGCAGAATCAATAGTAATTCCTCTCTCAGCCTCATCATCATGAAAATCCAAAGTCCTAGCCTTACCAGCCAAATCCTCGCTCATCATTCCAGCACCCGCTAAAAGATTATCAGAAAACGTAGTCTTACCATGATCAATATGAGCACAAATAGCAATATTCCTAATATGCTTAGGATCTTTTTGCAAATCCCTAACCTTATCTGTCATATTAGCTGTCATAAACAACTAATTGAAAAAACCTTTTATAAAACTTCCGCCCTTCACAAATTTTTTTCCCGACGCTGCGAACTTTCATTCGCCAAACAATTCAAAAAACCGAAAACATTCGCCTTAATTTTATAGACATGGGATCTCTTAGTTTCAAAATCCATATTATTATATTGATCCTTATTAACCTTGCAATGAATCCCTCTCTCTTTATCAAACGGCATTAGAAACTCGCAAACAAGGCTGTATCTTTGCAAGCTATCAGCACGATCCCCTAAATACCTTGAAGAAACAATATTTTCCACCATAGATATTGCATTTATTTTAGCTATACGAAAAACATTAACAGACATCAATTCCTCATATCCAAAATCCATTTTAGATAACTTACTCATCTAAATATCTCTCTTTTTGCCATCCGCACCAAAAACATCTTCAACATAAGGTATTTCCAAAAAACTTTTCATTTTTTTAACTCTAGGAATACAAAGCCTCTCAGACCCTTCCATAAAAAGTCCATTATCAATTTCCTCAACGCCCCAATCCCTATTGTCATAATGAAAATCCACTATCTCTGGAAATCTCAATAATTTTTCAATAACACTTTCACTACGTCCCATAAGCCTCTAAATAAAAATTCTACTTAAAAATCTACCTTCAAATAAAAAACAACCTCAGGCAATCTTCAACTTACTAATGCCAAAAAAATCCTTCAAAACGTCATTCAATTCCTTTTCCCTAATCCTATTCCTACCAATCAAAGCAGCCTTACTTTGTCGCCCACCATTAATAATAGCACTCCCACCTTTTATCTCAATTCCATTAACTTCAATCGGAGAAACCGCAGCTTCAATAAATTTCTTAATCCCCTCAACATCATCAACTGCAGGCATAGCAACCACACGAATCTTCTTTCGCAAAGTTTCACTCATCCTCTTAATATTACAAGCACCCTTTCCAATCGCCAAAGAAACCTTAGATTTTGGAACAGCAAAAACAATCTGATTATTATACGGAAAAACCTTGGTCGTAGAAATCTTAGTCGTACGAGAAAACAAATTAATATATCGCATCATCTGCATGTCAATAACACCAGCCATCTTATTTCAAACAAAAAACTTCCGCATCAAAGTCAAGATTTAATTCCTTAGTCAAATCTTCCTTAGACTTCAAAACATCAAATACCAGTTCCGCCTTCTCCAGCTTCTCCACTGTCTCATCTCGTGCATCTTTAGCAATAAAAATATTCTTAGCTTTCTTTCCAACCTTCAAGGTCTGCTTAATCCCAAACAAAACCTTCCCAGCCTCAATTCCTTCCTTTAATTCTTTAACGCTCATAATAATAACCCAACCTTTCGCTATTTAAACTTTATGCCTCACAGGAAAACAAGAATAAAAAAATCACCGACGACAAAACAAAATTTATAAAATTATAATCTACTCTGCAATTCCTTCCACGAAACAACCTTGGCCCAATTTATTAAAGGAGGGTTATTAATTACCCACTCCTTCTCTTCCTTATCCCCAGAATATGTATCAACTGCTTCTTCAAGAATCCTAACTTTATAGCCACGCCAACAAAGTTCTTGCGCCGTACATAAAACACAGCAATCAACAGTTAGCCCAAACAAAACAATCTCAACATCTTTAGGGCTGCCCACAACCTCTTCAAGCCACTCCCCAAACCCACTAGCATCCTGAAACGGAACGCCTGGTATCTTACCAGCAACCCCTCCATTTTCCCTTACCCATATTGGAGAATTCATACATTTAACCCAAGCTTTCTCCAACTTAATATCATCAGGAATCTCCGACTCAAATCCCCATTCTCCAGGATGACAACAGTCCCCGCTATCTCCAGGACGAGGCTGTCTATAATCAGAAACAATCTCAGCAACTTTAATCCCTTCATCTCTAAGAAAAGGCACAAATATATTTTTAACAAAATCAACACTGGGACGAAAAACATAGGCCAAGCCATCCTTCGAAGAAAAATCATTCTGAAAATCCACAGATATAAATTTAATATTACTCATTATACTTTGAAATAAAAAGCAATTATAAAGCTAATCAGGTCACCAAATAATTTTGATTTATAGCAGTTTTAGACGAGACAAATGGTTCTGCCTCGCACAAGCGTATGCAAGGGTTCATTCAACGAAGTATAAAACGCTAGAAATAAAAATTAAGCAAGATTTCCTGTTACTTTGACAAGCAATCCAGGCAGTCCAGTTCCAACAGGAACAGGCTGATTCAAAATAATATTCTCAATAACTGATTTCAATTCATCCTTTTTACCAGTCTTAGTAGCTTGAACAAACTGCTTTACCGGGGTCTCAAACGAAGCTCTAGCCAAAATAGAATTCTTATCCCCAATAATACCCATACGAGTAATGCCCTTAACAGCACCAGACGCAGTCATAGTATCAGCAACAAGCATTGCATGTTTACCATCAATAGCCAAACCTTGCGAATTAATAACCTTATTAATCTCATCAATAATCAATTGTCTAGCAGCTTCAATTCCCAAAATCTTAGAAACCTCATGTAAATCATTGCTAGTAACCTTATCAGCATCTACTCCCTGAACCTTCATAACATCCTTCAAATTAGATCCGGCAGTCAATATAACAAAATTCTTATCTCTCTTTACAACCAAAACCTGCGAAACCTTCTTAACACCAGTCAAAATAACTTCTTTGATTTTCTCCTTGGTTTTGTAAATAGTCTTATAATCTTCCTTATTCATATCCAAAACCAAACCATCACTCAAAACCTTACAATCAAATCCTTTCTCTCCCAAAACCTCACTAGTCTTATCAAGAGAAATATGAGCACTCTTCAAGGCCTTCATGTCAACACTAATCTTAATCTTCTTAGAACCAAAATCAATTCCAATATCACTAATAACTTCTTTCAACTTAATTTCCTTAATCTTCTCAGCAATTATCCTGGCATCCTTTTCGTTATTATGAGCCTTATCCAAGTAAATTTCCATTGCAGGAGTCTTAGGTAATTTACGGGCATCTAAAATTTCAATAATACGAGGAAGACCTGTGGTCACCTGAACCTCAGCTACACCAGCACTATGAAACGTATTCAAAACCATCTGAGTAGAGGACTCACCAAAAGATTGAGCAGTCACAACACCAATAGCTTCACCAGGAGCAACCTTTCGATTCAAATGCTTAGCAGAAATGTCCACTCCATCCAACCCATAAGTAAACTGGACAATATTCCCAGTAGCGTCCCTAATAGTTCCGTCATATGCCATAATTAAATCCTGTAATGCATTAGCCAAACGCCTATACAAGTAACCAGACTTAGGAGTTCTAAGAGCAGTATCCATCAATCCATCTCGACCAGTCATAGAACCAAAGAAAAATTCCTGAGGACTCATGCCCTTCATAAAAGAACTATGGATAAATCCACCAGCACTAGGAGACAAATCACCTTTCTTAAAAAACGACAAAGTCCTATTGGTATAACCAAAATCAATTCGACCACCATTAAGCACCTGCTGACCAACCGAACCCGCGATCTGCGAAATATTCAAAATAGAACCCTTAGCTCCAGAAGTAATCATCTTGGATGCCATACTATCCTTAGGAAAACCATCCTTAACATTTTGACCAACATCAGTCCTAACACTATTCAAAATCTGCAAAACCTTTGTCTCTCGAGTCTCTTCAGCACTAAGACCCGGAATCAATTCCAAACTCTTATCGTAATAACTCCCAACAATCTTATGAACCTTCTCTTCTGCAACATTAATAATCTTAAGATTCTTATCCTTAACATTTGCAGGAACATCCAAGTCTTCCAAAGAAATAGAAAAACCGGTTCTGGACAAAAACACAGTGCCTAAAGTAAAAATCTTCCCAATCAATTTCATAGTTTCCTCTCGTCCAAGTTTCTCGTCACTCTTCTTAACTAAATTACCTTTTCCAGCCTTAAATCCAACATAAGTCATACCTTCCTCAGAAACTTCTTTAGGAACAATTCCTTTCAAAATATCAGCACCCTTATTCATTTTCTTAAGATCAAAACTATGTGCACCAGACTGATACAATAATTGAGTAGCATCTTCCTTAGAAATCTCGCTCTCATTAAGCATATAATTTCCAGAAACAGCATCCTGAATACAGCCAAAATAGTTCATGTTGTTTTTTGGAGAAAACAAATTAGTATTAACATTCAACAAAACCTTAGCCTCAGCTCGAGCCTCTTCAGTTTGGGGAGCGTGAATATTCATCTCGTCACCATCAAAATCAGCGTTATATGGACCACAAACAGCAGGATGCATTTTAAATGTCCTACCCGGAGTTACCTTAACAAAATGCGCCATTAAATTCGCCCTATGTAGAGACGGATGCCGATTAAACAAAACAACATCTCCATTAATAAGATGCCTCTCAACAGTATATCCAATATCTAATTCTTCAACCAGTTCATCCTTAAGCTCTTCAACAATCCTCTTCCTCTTACCATCTCCCCTCAAAATATAATTAGCAGCAGGATATTCTGTTCGAGCAACAAGTTCCTTCATTCTCTTAATATTAATACTATTAACTTTCTCAGCAACAGTCAAAATCTTAGCAACTTCAAATGGAACACCAACTTCATTCAGCTTCAAACTAGGATCTGGCGAGATAACAGTTCGAGCAGAATAATTAACTCGCTTACCAGCCAAGTTCTTTCTGATTCTACCTTCCTTGCCCTTAATCCTTTCCTCAATAGTCTTCAATGGCTGACCACTCCTATGTCGAGCAGGCGGAATCTTAGCAATAGAATTATCAAAGAAAGTTGTGATGTGATATTGCATCAAGTCCCACAAATCCTCAATAATAACCTCAGGAGCACCAGCGTTCAAATTCTCCCATAATCTCTGGTTACTTCGAATAATATCCGACAACTTATGAGTAAGGTCATCCTCACTCCTCTCTCCAGATACCAAAGTAATAGACGGTCTAACAGTTACAGGCGGAACAAGAAGCGAAGTCATAATAGCCCACTCAGGTCTCAATGTTTCAGCATTAATTCCCAAAATCTTCAAATCATCATCACTAACCTTAACTAATCTCTCACGAATTTCAGAGGGGAATAATCTCCTACGACCACTTCTAAAAGAAGTTGGTTTTTCCAATCTAACCTTTTCCTGAATAATTTGACAATGTGGACATTTCTTTCCATCTTTAGCTCTCTTAATCCTACCAACCAAATCCTTAGCCAAATCCTTCTCTTCCTTAATCAAAGCCTTACCACAAGCTTCACAAGTAGATCTCAAAACCAAATCAATAATTGGCAAATACTTAATATGAACAACGGGACGAGCAAGTTCGATAATACCAGGATGCCCAAGACATTCTTTCAACCGACCACCACAAGTTCTACATCTAACTCCAGGGTCCACTGCACCAAGTCTCAAATCCATCAAACCACCGTCAACCGGATAACCATCAACATCATAAAGTTCCGGAGTAACAATCTTCGCAACACTTAGCTTCTTAATCTGCTCAGGACTAAGTAGGGAAAATCTCATCTCACAAATTTGTTTTTTAACGGGCCTAGTCATTTTATTCGTACTTGTTCTTCATCTGAAATTTAGTTAATAAATGTAATCCTTGCAGCTCTTCGATCAACAACTTAAACGCGTAAGAAACTTCCACAGGCTCAACTTGATTACTATGACAAAGAGAACAAACCCTCTTATTATGAATCTGATCATCGATAACAAACGCTCCACACTTACTACAAATGTTTACAACAACCTTATCAGAATCATACCGTTCCTTCAATAATAACGAAGCACCATGTCCCACAAGAGCTTCCTGCTCCATTTCTCCAAGTCGAAGAGCACCACCACGAGCACGACCAGCAATAGGTTGCCTAGTCAAAAGAGCAATCTTACCAGAAGCACGAGCATGCATCTTATCAGCTACCATGTATTTCAATTTCAAATAAAACATATTACCAATAAAAATCTTAACAGGCATTCTCTCCCCAGTAATCGCATTATACATAACTTCCTTACCATCAGCTCTGAATCCCAATTTCTTCAATCCGTCTTCCAAATTACCAACAGTCTCACTCGAAAATGCGGAAGCATCAACAATAGAACCGCTAAGAGCAGCAAGCTTACCAGCCAAAACATCCATCAAATAAGCAACAGTCATACGAGACGGGATACCATGGGGATTAAACATAATATTTGGCTTAATTCCAGAAACACTAAACGGAACATTTTCCTCTTCAGCAACCATACCAACAATACCTTTCTGACCATGAGGAACAGAAAACTTATCCCCCACTTCAGGAATCCTAAGTTCTCTCATTCTAATTTGAATAATACGATTTCCCTCTTTATCATGCGTAATAAAAACGGCATCCACAGTACCATGCTCTTCTTGATGAAGTGCAGAGCTAGCTTCCTTCTTTGTCTGAATAGAGATGTCTCGTGTCTCACTCAAAAATTTAGGAGGAGAAGTCTTTCCAATAACAACCTCGCCCTCATTCATTTCAGCCTCAGGATAAACAATACCATCATCTTCCAAAAACCTATAACTCTCTTCAGTCCTATATCCAGAAACATCTTTATCGGGAACACAAATCTCATCTCTAAGTCCACCAGCATAATTCAACTCAACAGAAACATAAGGCCTAAGTCTACTGCTTCGTCCAAATCCACGGTCAACAGAACCCTTATTCAAAACCATAGCGTCGTCAACATTATAACCCTCATAAGGCATAACTGCCAAAACAACATTCTGTCCAACAGGATGAACATTCAAAGTATCATAAGTAAAACTTCTAACCAAGGGCTTCTGCGCATAATGCAAAAGAGAAACGTCAGTATCAATTCTTACTGGGAAATTCGCAGCATAAAGCCCCAATCCTTGACGATAAGCTCTCGAACCACCTTTAACCATACGAGCAGGAGGATCATGTTGTCCAAAAGGAATCAAAGACACACTAGCACCAAAAATATCAATCCTATCAACTTCCAAATGAGTATGTTCATTAGTCAAATCGCCTTCTTCCATGCAAACATAACAATCATCTTCTTCAGCAGCATCCAAATATTCCAAAATACCTTTCTCAAATAAATTCTTCCAACTGAGAGATCCCTGCTTAACCAACTCAATATGCTCGCTCTTCAACATAGACTCACCATTCTCAACAACAATACACGGACGGACAACTCGACCAATCTCAGAACTAATAAAAATAGCATCCAAAAATTTATCGAACCTCATAGAAACTTCAGCTGGCAAATTGTTTTTTCTTCTCTCTCCTCTAGCAGCTTTAATAAATTTCTCAGAATCTTCAGCAGCACCAATAAAGCGCCCATTCAAGAAAATATCAGTCTCTCCAGATTCCTTCATTCCAGCACCAACTAAAACATTAAGCATATCTTCATGACCCATAGAAACCCTCGTAGAAACACGTGCTAATAATGCCAAATTTTTCCTCAAACCAATCTCAGTTCCTTCAGGAGTCTCAATAGGGCAAAATCTTCCATAATGCGTAGGATGAACAGTTCGAGCAGCTAGATTCTCTTGCTCACCAGGTAAAGTAGATGTAACTCTTTGTAGCTGACTCATAATCGCAAAAGTATTATTCTTATCAATATTCTGCGTAACACCCTTTCGTTCTCCAATCCAAGATCCAGTAGCAATAGCAGACTCAACACGATGAGTAAACAAAGTAGACTTAGCAATTGTCTTAATAGAATAAAATTTACGCCTCTTAACAGTCTTCTGTAAAGTATGCTGAACTTCTCTCAAAAGAATATTAATATTAACCCTAAACAAATCAGCTAACAAATCTCCACTAAGCCTAACTCTCTTATTGGCATAATGATCCTTATCAGTCATAGCTTCTCCTGGATTTTCCCTAGCCATATAGAACTGCTTAATAAATTTACAAAGAGTTCTAGCTTTCTCTTTCCTATCCTTCTTATCAAGACCAATATGTGGCAAAAAGTAAGCATCAATTCTCTGATTAACACGGTCAAGCATCTCCTTATTTGTACCTTGCAAAGAACTTTTCTCAGCAATCCACATCAAAGCGTCATTAACATTTCCAATCTCAGCATACTCGTACAAATTAACAATCAAACTATCAGTCTGCTTTCCAACCAAATTAGCAATATCAGCATCACTAGAAAGACCCAATGCCTTCAATAAAACAATAGCTGGAATATCCCTAAACCTAGAAAATGAAATCTCCAAAATACCTTCAGCGCTCTCAACTAAAGAAACTGGAATCTTATAAGCCCCTCTCTGAGAAAACAACCTCAAAATCAAACGACTCTTAATCTTCTGCCATTCAACAAAAGCCTGATTAGAAGCTAACTCTTCAGCCATAATCATAACTCTCTCATTACCATTAATCAAAAAATACCCACCATGATCCTTAGGATCAATATAATTCTTAACCATCTCCTCACTGTTCATACCTTCCAAATTACAACTTCGACTTCTAACCATAACAGGAATTCGTCCAAGCTCAACTTCTTCAGTCTCAACCTGTCCAGCATAATTAATCATCATCTCCATCCAAATCGGAGCAGAATAAGTCAACTTCCTCAAACGAACTTCAGCTGGAGTAACGGGCCTCGAAGAACCATCACTCTCAACAACATTAGGCTTGCCAACACGAATCTTACCAAGCTTAATCTCAAAATCCTCATTAGGAAGTCCATCACTTAATTCCTGAACAATCTCCTGCATTCTTTTCTCAATAAAATTATTAAACGATGTAATATTAGACTCAACCAAAGAATGGTTTTTCAAAAACTCCTTAACCAATACGTGCTCAGCCATTATGCAACAACCACCCTATAATACTCCTCATCCGCTCTAGAAATCTTTACAGCATCCCCAACTTCACAACCTTCTGGCAAAGCAGGATCTTTTCTAGAAATCTTTGGCAACTGAACCAATGCAATATTAAGTTTGTCAAGAAGCTTAGTTACTTCTCCTTCACTCAGTTTCTCGTGCTTTGGTTGTAGTACGTGCATTTTTCTTTTTAGAATATCCCTTTAGATAATAAAAAGATAAAAAATCCCTTTAAAAACCTTTCGACTTTTGCCATTTCAAAGTAGTCCGGACAAAAAAGCAATCAATCCTTAGTTAATTTTTTAAAGCAAGCATTTCTTTTAAATTTAATGACTCCGTAGCTCAGCCTGGTCAGAGCACTGGACTTTTAATCCAGGTGTCGGGGGTTCAAATCCCCCCGGGGTCATAAAACGTCGTCGCTGAATGACATATTATGATCTATACATGCTAACTCAGACAGATATATCAAACAAATAATTTACTAAAATTTCCATTACCTCTTCGCTGATAAAAATTTTAACATGAATTGCGAATTAATTTAAATCCCCATAAAATACCATCGATAAAAACACACCATCTAGATTGCAATAATTAAAATTAATCTTTCCCTAAATCAACAACAACAGAATCAACACTAGGAGAAATCTGCCTCAGCTTAATTCCTGCCATATTAAACATCTTCTTAGAAGCCTTCGTCATATCTAAATGAGCATATTTATCCGACAAATAAACAACCTCTTTAATGCCCGATTGTATTATAGCCTTAGCGCACTCATTACAAGGAAACAAGTAAACATAAATAGAACTTCCAAATAAATCCCTACCGACACTATTCAAAATAGCATTCAGCTCAGCATGACAAACATAAGAATACTTAACATCTAAAAAATCACCCTTACCGCCCCACGGCAATTCATCATCACTACAACCAATAGGAAATCCATTATAACCAACTCCAATAATCTTCTTCTTAGGATCAACTATGCACGCTCCAACCTGAGTGTTAGGATCCTTACTTCGATGAGAAGAAAGAGCAGCAATAGACATAAAATAATCATCCCATGAAAGAACATTTGTTCTCTTACTAACTTTTTTCTCCAAAACCTTATCCAAAGACACCAAAGCCTTCTCAACCTTCCCTCTCAACTCCATCTTCGTCCAATCATTCCGAAAACAAACATCCGCCATATCAATACAAGCCTTCAAATTCTGCTTCAACAAATCACTACTACTCATCTCCAATTCCTCCTGTCGAACAAAATCCTGAAAAGAAACACTATCAGTAGAACTCTTCCTCTCAACAATCCTAGCATACCGTGTCTCAACATCAGCGTCCACTGCCCACAAAACAAAACCATCTTTACCACTTAAAGCATCAACCTCGCCAACACAACGAACACTCTCAATAACAACATCCTTACCTCTTCCCAATGCCCTTTTATACAACTTCTCAACAATATAAGCCCCTCCAAACTTAGCCCTCAAATCATTAGCAACCGCAACCATATTGTCCCTATTAACCTCCAACCCCCTCCTCAAAATCTCCTCAATCAAAAACTCCCGAACAGAATAATGTTCAAAACCCCTCTCTTTCAAAAACTCAACCACAGTCCCTTTCCCTGCACTAAGAGTTCCAGTAATTCCAATAATCATAAACAAAAAAACTCTAAATTATATATAAACACTATTGCACTAAACTATATATTACTTCCACCAGTCGAACCCCAAGCCCCATCTCCTCTAATAGAATCACTTAAATTCTCAACCTCAGCAACCTCAACACTAGCAACCGGCTGGATAACAACCTGCGCAACCTTATCCCCAGCTCTAACCTCAAAATCCTCACTTCCAGTATTCAGCAAAATAACTCCATATTCCCCAGTATAACCATATTCGACAACACCTCCCAAGGTAGAAATCCCTTTTTTCAAAGCCAGTCCACTCTTCCCCCTAATAGAAGAAAAATACCCCTTAGGTAATTCCATAGCAATTCCAGTAGGAACAACATCTCTCTTTCCAGCAGGAATAACAAAACTTTTCACAGAAAACAAATCCATAGCAGCATCCCCATCATGACCATACCTAGGTAAAACAGCCTCCTCAGTCAACTTCTTCACCTTAACTCGAACCTTACTACTCCCCCCAACAAACTCAAACCTCTTAACTTTTTCACCGCTCTCCAAAACCTTATACCCACAAAAATCCTCTGCCTCTCTAACCCAACGCTGACCATATCCAAAATCCCCACTATCATAAAGCGCCCGATAAACAACAACCATCCTTTTAGAATCCTCACAGTCCCGAGCAACCGAAACAACATCATAAAGACCTCCCTTAAAATGTCGATATCTCCCCTTCAAAATTTTCTCCATAAAACAAAATCATCTCTAACATATATAAAAACTATTGTAATAAAAAAGTTATTTTAACAAACCCCACTTTCTCTAGCGGCCTTCTCAACACCCTCACTTACCCTATCAACAACCCCATCTTCAAACGGTCCAACAATAAACCTTTCCCTAGTCGGATTTTCAACCATCAAAGCCAAAGCCTCAACAGCTCCAATCTTCATCTCTTCATTAATACATTTAGCCCGACAATTCAAAGCCCCACGAAAGATCCCAGGAAAACCCAAAACATTATTCACCTGATTGGGAAGATCACTCCTCCCCGTAGCTATGATAACATCTTCTCTAGCCTCTCTAGCCAAATCCCAATCAATCTCCGGATCAGGATTAGCCAAAGCAAAAACAATTGGATCTTCCCCCATACTCTTCAACATATCAACATTCAAAACACCTGCAACACTAATCCCAATAAAAACATCAGTCCCTTCAATAACATCCTCCAAGCTCCCCTCCATATCCACAGCAAACTCCATCTTACTCTCATGCAAACCCTCCCTCTTCTTAGAAATAACACCCTTAGAATCACACATAATAATATTCTCCTTCAACACACCCAAATTCTTAATCATCTTTCCAATCGCAATCCCAGCAGCCCCAGCCCCATTCATAACAACCCTAACCTCACCAATATTTTTCCCAGCAATCTTCAAAGCACTAAGAAGCCCAGCTCCAACAACAACCGCCGTCCCATGCTGATCATCATGAAAAACCGGTATATCCAACTTCTCCTTCAACCTCTCCTCAATCTCAAAACACTCAGGAGCCTTAAAATCTTCCAAATTAATCCCGCCATAAGTTCCACTAATCAACTCAACAGTCCTAACAATTTCATCAACATTCTCCGAATCAATCTCAACATCCACAGCATCAATCCCAGCAAAATGCTTAAACAACAATGCCTTCCCTTCCATTACCGGTTTCCCAGCAAGACTACCAATATTCCCAAGACCCAAAACCGCAGTCCCATTACTAATAACAGCAACCGAATTTCCCTTAGAAGTATAATTATAGACCTTATCCCTATCCTTAGCAATCTCCAAACAAGGCTCCGCAACCCCAGGAGAATAAGCAAGAGCCAAATCCCCCTTACCTTCAACAGAAGTCAAAATAGAAGTCCCAATTTTCCCAGGCTTCCCATTATTATTATGATAATCAAGAGCTTCCTTTTTCATACAAACAAAAAAACCAATTTCTTATTAAAACTTTGTAATCATTGCAAACAAACTCCAATCAAAAATTAAAAACAAAACCAAGGGTCTATGAGAAATAGTGCGGCGCAAGCCCACAATTTCTTATGGAGCACCATTACACCATTATCCTATCAAACCCTCAACCCAACCTCACCAAACAAATCCAAAACCCCCTCCCTAATCCTAACCAAATCTCCCTCCAAAAAATCCCTCTTTCCCAAAAAAGAAGAATCAATCATCCCCTCCTTATTCACCTTAAACCCCTGCAAAAAAATCCTCCCAGGCCTCTCACCACAAACCTCACCCATCCACTCCCCCATCTTCCTCAACTTCTCCAAATCATGCAACCCAGGAACAACCGTAGTCCTAAATTCACTTTTCACCTGTCCGCGTTTGTCCGCGTTTGTCCGCGTGCTATTTTCCCCCTTCTCATCTTTCAAAAATTCGCGTTCATTCGCGTTCATTCGCGGCTCAATTTTCTTCTTCCCAAAATCATTAACAATCTTCATACTCTCCTCAATCTTCCCCAAATCAACATCCACCCCAACAACCCCCTCATAATCCTCCCTAGCACCCTTAACATCCATAGCAATATAATCAACCAAGCCCTCTTTAATCATCTCACTCAACCGATCAGGAAAACTTCCATTAGTATCTAACTTAATCTTAAACCCCATCTTCTTAATCTTCAAAACAAACTCCATATCAAGCATCATCAAAGGTTCACCTCCCGTAATACAAACCGCATCCAACTTCCCTACACGCTTAGACAAAAAATCCAAAACATATTCCTCGCTAAAAATATCATCACACTCCTTAGTAACCAAATCGGGATTATAACAAAACCCGCATCGAAAATTACAACCCCACAAAAAAACAATCGCGGCAATCTCTCCAGGATAATCAATGGTAGACACCTTCTGCAATCCAGCAATTTTCACAAACAATTCCTCCAACCAACAACCTCAAAACTTTCAAATCGAACCCCGCGGGAATCACAGATTCCCTTGCCAACAACCGCAAAGCTTTGCTTTGCTCGCAACCCCGCAATTTTCATAACAAAAAAACTATCCCTTCCTTTATAATAATTATTGCACTATCGCACCAAGGGACTTCTCATCCCTCTAACATTCCGGCCCAATACAAAACTCTTCACTAACCATATTAATCTCATACTCTAAATCTTCATCAACCTCCGACCCTAAGCTTCCAGCTTTCAAAACTTCCACATCATCCTCCCCCAAATACTCCCCCCACCAAATCTCAACAATCTCCAAATCAATCCTCCCAATATTCCTAATTTCATAAACATCTCCACTTTCAACAATCTCAGAATTCCCAGCTTTCAAAACCCTTTCCTCTTCACCAAGACTCATTCCACAAACACCACTCACAACAACAAACCGAACCCTTCTATGCAAATGCCTTCGAGCCGAAATAACATTCCCGCACTTCAAAACAAATTTTCGAACCAAATAATTCTCTTCCTCTTTCAAAACCTTCACCTCACTCATAACACCAGAACAAAACCTCTCCTTATAATAATTATTACACTAAAACATAACAATCAAAATATTCAAAGCAAAACTTCCAACCTAATACCCAAAACACCAAGCTCTTTTTCTTTTTCTTCTGGATAATATTCTCTATAGTCTCGAACAAAATCTCTCAATAAATAATCGTCCTCACATCCAAAAACATCAGAACCCAACCCCATAAACATATCTCTAAAAGAATCATATTTCAAAATCTCCACAACTTTTACATCGACAAATTCATTCTTTTCAGGCAAACGATAAAATCTAACAACATCTCCCTCCTGAACCCCCGAACGCTTCAAATCATTCAATCTCCCTTCAACAGTCTGTTTTCCAGACTTAATTCCAAAAAAACCACTATCAAACAAACCCATTTCATGATTAATCATATTAACCCAAAACTCTCGAACCTTTATAATAATTATTATAATAAAAACAAACCAATTTTTATTTTAGGCAGGAAATTTCCGCATAAAATAAAAATTCAGCACTCGCCGTTAAACGTAGTTCGATCTCCAAACTCAGCAAGCTTTCCGTTATTCCATCGCGCAGTAGGTCTCAAATACCCAACTACTCGCGACCAAACTTCACACTTAGTTCTAGCCATCAATATCACCTCTTGATTTCATTTTAGATTATTCCGCCCCCTCCTCTTTTGGGGCATACAAAACTTCAGACTGAACAACTTCCTCATAAATACTTTCTTCTTCTTTTGGGACATACAAAACTTCCGATTCAATAACTTCCCCACTCTCACCCAAAACCTCATCACTCAAAGAAGACTCCTGTTTAGCCTCAACAACCCTAATAAAATCCTCTCCAGGTTCATCATTATCATCTTCACCAAAAGCAACAATAGACGGCTCACTAGCTTCAAGGATAGCCTCAGGCTTAACACGAGCATCTCCCGCAAGGAAACTCTCAATATCATTATCTTCTCTATTAGAAGTATCGAAAGCCTCTTTTCTCTCAAAACTATTCACTTCAACTTTTTCCTCCAAAGCTTCATCATCATTCTTCAAGCTCTCACTAAAAGCACTAATCTTAGGCTTATCCTCAACCTTCAATCCCTCAGCTTCAACGTCCCCAGAATTATCCGATTCCTCAACAACATCCTTCAAGCTAACGACCTTAACATCTTCATCAATATCAACCTTCGCACTAGCCAAGGCAACCTCCTCATCACTAACCTCAACCTTTTCAGTCTCCAATAAAGCATCATCACCAGCACTTCTCTTTCCCTCAGCAATTTCCAAATCACACTTAGGACAATATTCATGTTCTCCACTCAAATAACCATGATTAGGACAAATAGAAAATGTAGGAGAAATTGTAAAATAGGGCAAGTGATAACCAAATGCAATCTTCTTAACCATTTTTTTAACAGCATCCGTAGTCATCCTCTCACCAACAAAAGTATGAAACACCGTACCACCAGTATATTTACACTGCATCTCATCTTGCATATCAAGCGCCTCAAAAACATCATCACTAAAACCAACCGGCAACTGACTAGAGTTAGTATAATAGGGCTCAGCCCCTTTTTGAACAGCATCCTCATTAGCACAAATAATTCTACCAAACCTTTTCTTATCGGCTCTAGCAAAACGGTAAGTTGTTCCTTCTCCAGGTGTAGCCTCTAAATTATAAATACTCCCAGTCTCTTCCTGATACTCAGCCAACCTATCTCTCATGAAGTCCAAAACCTTCAAGCTAAATTTCTTACCCTTCTCAGTTGTGATATCTTCACTAGGCATAAAATTCCGAATAGCCTCATTCATTCCAAGAAGCCCAATCGTCCCAAAATGATTCTTCCAATATTCCCCAAATCTCTCATAAACAGTTCGAAGATAAAACTTAGAATAAGGATAAAGCCCCATCTTGGTAAAATTCTCAACAGCCTTCCTTTTAATTTCCAAACTCTCCTTAGAAAGCTCCATCAAACGATCAAGCCGAACCATAAAATCATCCTCATTAGTAGAAACATAACCAAGCCTAGCCATATTAATAGTAACAACTCCAATAGAACCAGTCAAGGGATTCGCTCCAAATAATCCTCCACCCCTCTTTTTCAATTCAGTATTATCAATCCTAAGCCTACAACACATACTCCGAGCATCTTCAGGCTTCATATCACTATTAACAAAATTCGAAAAATAAGGAATCCCATACTTAGCAGTCATCTCCCAAATTAACTCATGTTCAGGTCTGTCAAAATCAAACTCTTTTGTAATATTATAAGTCGGAATCGGAAAAGTAAAAACCTGCCCAGCCGCGTCCCCTTCCAAAACAACTTCAGCAAAAGCCCGATTAAAAATATTCATCTCCTCCTGAAACTCCCCATATTTTTCCATCTTCAATTGCCCACCAATCATCACATATTCATCCTCCATATAATTCGGAACTTCCAAGTCCATAGTCACATTAGTAAACGGAGTCTGAAAACCTACCCGTGTCGGAACAGCCATATTAAAAATAAACTCCTGCATAGCCTGCTTAACTTCTTTATAGTTAAGCTTATCATACCGAATAAACGGAGCAAGAAGCGTATCAAAATTACTAAACGCTTGTGCACCAGCAGCTTCACCCTGAAGAGTATAAAAGAAATTCACAGCCTGTCCAAGAGCCGTCCTAAAATGCTTAGCAGGTTTACATTCAACCTTGCCCTTAACGCCCTTAAAGCCAACAGTCAATAAATCCTTCAAATCCCAACCAACACAATAAGGACCAAGTGTATCCAAATCATGAATATGAATATCTCCAGCCTCGTCAACCTTTCGGATAGCTTCAGGATAAATTCTCCTCATCCAATAATTAGAAATAATCTTCTTCTTAATATATTCATTCAAACCCTGCAACGAATAAGCCATATTAGAATTCTCTTTAACTTCCCAATCGCTAACTCCAATATAATCCTCAACAACTTCAATCGTATCAAACAATCCCTTAACGCTCCGAAGCTCCTCGTGACTTTTCCTATATAAAATAAACGCCTTCGCAACCTTAGCGTGCCCCTCTTCAATCAAAACCTTCTCGGTCCAATCCTGTACTTCTTCAACATTAGCAATACCATGCTCTCCATGAATCTTATCTAATTTCTCAACAATTTTCAAAGAAAGATCTTTAGCCGTCTCCTTATTTTTTCCACCAACAGCCCGAACCGCCTTCCAAATAGCGCCCTCAATCTTATCAGCCTGAAAAAATACAACACTTCCATCTCTCTTTCTAATCTTTTTCATTATTTTATTTTTACCATTATTTTATTTTAATTTTCCAATTTCCTTTTTGAAATCATCAATGTCTGCAAAGTCTCGATAAACCGCCGCAAACCGAATGTAAGCAACCTTGTCGACCTTTTTCAACTCTGCCATCACAATATCTCCAACCTTCGAACTACTAATATCCTTGTCCTTCGCAGTCCGATAAACCCGAGCCTCAATTGTATCAACCAATCGATCAATCTTCTCACTCGAAATTGGCCTCTTTTCAAGGTTGTTAACTATTCCTTCCATCAACTTATCCCGTGAAAATTTCTGACGACGTCCATCTTTCTTAATAACACTCAAGTCCAACTCAACCCGCTCATACGTAGTAAACCTCTTACCACATTTCAAACATTCACGTCTTCTACGAGCCTCCGAGCCCGAATCTCGCTTATCCGTAACCTTAGTTTCACTCGCAGTACAGTATGGACATAACATTGTTATTTTATAGTGAATACAAGATATTGTATCTCGCACCCTTCACAACCACAATTACTTGTAGGTGTAAAAGAAAAGCGTTATTCAACCTATTTAAAGATTATTGTCATGAAGAACATATTTTCGTTCACGATAGTTAACATACAAAACAGCCAGTTACTTTTTTACAGGAATTACGGAATCTTTAAGAAGCAAAAATAAACAAAAATAACCACTCAAAAACACCGTCAATAAAAACAACAAATCATAAACACAAAACAAATTCAATCTAAAACAACTAATCCTTAAGCCTATCATCCGAACGAACATCACCTGATATAATCCCACCAGAAGGAAAAAGTCTATACAAAGCCTTATGTCCAGGAGCATCAACAATATGAACCTTTGTCTCAATAGAATCCTGATTCCTAGTCTCCATAACTTTTACATTAGAATAAGATTGAGGAACAGCATAATAAGGAAAACCCTCCGTCATATCAGCAATACTCAAAACCTTAGCCCCGTCCCCACTTTCAACGCCACAATGAATCCTATGAGAACCGTCATTAATTAAATTAAAAGCTTCTCCCTCTTTCACATCATAAGGAACATTTGCAACATCCGGATTAATCCCCAACCCTGCATCATTCAACTTACCCTTCAACCTACCTCCAATCAAAGAATCATAATCAAACCTACCGTCACTATCCATAGGAATCCCAAAACTCTCAACCACAGGAGGAATCATAGTCCAATTAGTCTGAACACCATTCTCATCATGCGCAATAAAATCATAAGCATTATTCAAATGCAAAATATCAACACCATTACCTAAAAACAATTCACGCAATTTTGAAACCCTATTAAGCTTATCTCGATAAACATGCGGCTGAGGAGTATAGAGACTCCCCATAATATCCAAAGAACTCAAATCCCGAAAACTAAAAGAAGCATCTTTATAAATCTTAACATCAGAAAATCCTTTAAGCGAAACATTTCTCAACCTATTAACCAAACTATCTCCAGGGCCAAAAAACGAAACCTCCTTCACAATTTCAATCCCAACACAACTCTCACTCATAGCAACAACTCTCCAATATCTTTAATATCCTCAATAAAATAATCAGCCTCAGTAATATCATTCCAAACAGCAACACTAGCTATACCTCTTTCATTCGCAGGCAAAATATCCGACTTCTCCCTATCTCCAACATAAGCATGCCAACGAACATTCTTACCAATCTTCTCAATAGCATAATCAAAAGCAGTTCCCTCCATTTTAGAAAGCCCCGCAGGATTGTCCCCAAAAAACATAAAATCAAAAACACCCTCAAGCCCAATCTTCTCAAGTTTAGACAAACTCAAATCTTTAGGACTACTAGTCAAAAGATAAGTAGTGTATTTATTATTCAAATCCTTCATAATAGCCCCAAGCTCAGGATCAGGTTTTATCAAATCCACAACCTCCGCATTAGCCAAACATCCATCCATAACAGCAGAAGCATTCTCATATCCAGCCTCCCTCAAAACAGCACCTCCAGTATGAAGCTCAGCATATCTATTCTCAAAAAAAGCCCTAGCACCAGCAACATCACCAAGAGAAGCATCCCTATCAAGCAACCTCTCAGCTATCTGCGTACGAACACGATCATCCATCTCAGAAGTAGACTTGTACAAGGTTCCATCAAGATCAAACCCAACAACACTCACTCCTTCTAATACCATACTAAAAAAAACCATCCTCAATATTTAAAGACGTATATACTTCAAAATATATTTTAAGAACCCTTCAACTTATACTCCGCCTTCATCAGCTCCATACCAATCCACATCGCATGATCAGGATTAGAAAAACCATTCGTGGGCCTCATCTTATTTTTAACAGTTATTGCATGCTTTCCTTTAAACTCCTCAAGCATCAACCCATTAGGACTATGATGCCGAGCAATTATCTCACCTCTCTCCGGATCCGCAACTATATTATAATACCCCTTAGGGTCATATATATCCAACTTAGTATTCCGATTAGCCTTCATCAACTCTAAATTCGCGATAGAAGAATCAGGGTTAATCCCAATCCATCTACTTATAACATTCAATTGCCCCGGGTCCATCTCAGCCTCTTTCGCAACATACTCTTGAATCGCCCGAAGCCCATAAGCATTCTTTATCCAAGCTGAAGCCGCATTATGAGTCCGAAACTCCGCTGTCATCATAAGCTTCCCATCACCAGGATGTTTAACAAAATAAGCATCAGTCATACAAGGAGAAGATTCCCTCCGAAGAAGATCTTTACCAGTATCCCACAAAGAGGCAAAAGCATGTCGATGATTAGGATCCCCCTTCAATAACTCACCACATTTTTTCCAAGCATCTCCTCCCCAATATTCCCCACCCCTATTTCCATAAGAATACGTATTACTCCCAGTCAACTTCTTATTCAAAATTTCTTTTTGATATGTCCGAAGAACATTCGAATCAAGATTCATTCTCTTCAATGTTTCCTCAGATTCAAAACCAGGATTCTTAATATTCACCCTCAAATTAAACAACGCCCTACGATTCTCCACTCCCCCCTGCTTAGGAATCTCAGTATTAACACCATACCTATCAATCGTATACAAAACCTCCATCCATGCATCAGTAGGAGTGTTAGCAACAATATTATGATTAGTCACATCCGAGGGGAAATCCTCAAATTTCGGCTGCATCAATTCTATAGCGACCCTATCCTCTTCCCCCAAAACCCTAGCATCTGACTGAGAAACAAAATTAACAAGCTGCTCTAATTCATTAGATTTAAATCTCTCAACCTGTAAATGAGAAAACATTTCTGGCTTCAACTGAGAATCCAAATAAAAAGAAGTCCCTTTAATTTTAGCCATTTCAACATTACCAAAATTCTCTAAAACAACCCCCCTATCCAAAAAATTCAACAACAACTCAGAACTAACAATCCCATGATTTTCATTTCCTATCATTGCTATTTTATTCACCTGAGGATTGTGCGCAAGATTCGCAAGCATCTGTGAAAACCCATCTCCATAAAAACTTGTCAACGTAACCAAGGGCGAATCAGCCTCAAACAATCCAGGATAAACAGCCTCTATCTTTCTCTGCTCCAACTCTGGTTTACTCCACAAAGTAACAATCCCAGCCGTCCCCTCAGGATTAATAATATTTAACTTATCCTTACACTCAACTGGATCAAACTTCATACTCATTTTCCCAAACCTTCCCACGCACCCATCATCTTCTCAATCTTCTCCACATCCTCAGGAGACCAAGCACTATGAACAACATTAGAACGATTAAAAGCAATATCCATATATCTCTCAGGACTCATATCTAACCTATCAACTTTAGTTCCACGCTCCAAAAACAAACCAAGAGCCGCATCAAATTCTCGACCATCATAACCCGATTTAAACACAACCCTCTTAATTCCAGAAATATTCTTAGCACAACCATTACATGGAAATATAGTAGTATACAATGTAAGCTCACCTCTATCTACTGCCTGAACAAGATGGTCCTTCGCATTCATCTCTCCATGAACTCCACGACAAAGCCCAATATTCATACTATCTGCGTAACTCTTACCACTCTCAGCTTCTTTGTAACAACCACCCTTTTCCAAACAAGATTCAACCCCAGACGGAGCCCCATTATACCCAGTACCAACCAACAACTTATCCTTCACCAAAACCGAACCAGCATGAACCTTATAGCAAGACGCACGGCTCGAAACACCAATAGCCATATGCATAAAATACTCATCCCAGCTCGAACGATCCCCAAAGGCTCCCTCTTTAACAACATCTATATCAGCCATTACAATAATATTCAATCTCAACTTATAAAAAAACCTATACTCTAATATATATTTCAAACACATCCAACAATCTTACAAAAAGAACAAACCTCATCTCGCGAAACCTCGCCACACTCCACACACTCCCTCGCAACCCTCTCGTCTCCAGCCTTCATTCCCTTAACAGCCTCCATAAACCCATCAACAATCTTTCTCTTATCCTCATCCCCCATAGCCTCTCTCATCCAACCCCGAGTATCAACCCGATAAGTCCCAAGCGCACAAGGACACCTATCATACAAAATATCAAAACCCTTATTCTTAGCGTATCTCAAAACCTCCGCCTCCGGAACAAAAAACAAAGGCTTAACCCTCTGCACAAAATTAAGTTTCTCGCCTCTCGCCTCTCGCCTCTCGCCTCCAGTAGCCGGCCCCATACCCTTCCCCAAGGCGACGTTGCCCTTCAAGTAGTTCATCAAAACATTCTGCGCCTCATCATCCAAATTATGCCCAGTAACAATAACATCAGCTCCCATTTTCCGCGCCCACTTATTCAAAACCCATTTCTTAATAACCCCACAAACCGTACACCCAGTAAGCCCCTTCTTCTTCGCCAAAACTGCCTTAACAAAACAAATTCCCTGCCCAATCTCCTTCTTTAAATCCACTACCATTAAAGGAATATCATTACCCTCACAAAACTTAGTCATATTCTTCTTATGAATCTCACTCCACTCCCCCAAATAAAGATCAATCATCAATCCATGAACATCATAACCAAGCTTTTTCAAAATATACAAAACCGAAGTAGAATCCTTACCTCCACTCAAAGCGACAACTATCCTTTCCGACTTCTTCATCAGCCCATATTTCTCTATAGTTTCTCTAACCCTAACTTCAATATCCATAAAAACTCAAACAAAGATTACTCTTTAAACCTAATCCTTTCAATCTCCATAAAAAATATGCCGTCGAAGATGGCGCAATTTTTTATGGAAGCCGCATTGCCAAGTTTACAAATTAATTTTTTAGGCGCGGGACCCTCTGAGCAAAGCCGTTAAGAAAAATTAATTTGCATTAAATACGATAATCTAAAATTTAATTCCAGGAAACCTTTTCTCTCAAAAGGGAGCCTAATGTAAACACCGATTCCCAAAAACTTTATAAACAATTACAATTACAACAATTCATGACAAAGAAAAAAAGCAACAAGAATGACAATTTCGCAAAAACACTATCTAAAAATTACTGGACAATTTCAACAATCGTTCTAGCAATCTTATTAATCGCAACACTTCTAACAGGTTCCACAACAGGAGCAATTGTATCCCCAGAAGAAGCAGGACAAAAAGTACTAGCTTTCGCAGAAAAACAAGGAGCTTCTGCAGAACTAATAAGCACATCTGACGACGGATCTCTTTACGAAGTAGTTTTATCTATTGACGGACAAGAAGTTCCAGTATTCGTAACAAAAGACGGAAAGACACTTGTTCCTCAACCAATCTCATTAGAAAAAACTGAAACTCCTGAAACTCCAGCTAACCCATCAACTTCTGCTCCTGCACCTACTAATATTCCAAAATCAGACAAACCAATCGTTGAAGCTTTCGTAATGTCTCACTGCCCTTACGGAACTCAAATCGAAAAAGGTTTATTACCAGTTGTAGAAGTTCTAAAGGATAAAATAGATTTTGAATTCAAATTTGTTTACTACGCAATGCATCCTTCAGCTGGAGAAGTAGAAGAGCAACTTAACCAATACTGTATCCAAAAGGATCAAAAGAATCTATTCAATGACTATCTAACTTGCTTCCTAGAGGCAGGAGATGGAGCTGGATGTATTGACTCTACAGGAATCGATAAAGCCTCTCTAGCAGCTTGCACAGCGGCAACAGATGAAGAATTCAAGGTATTGGAAAACCTAAATGATAAATCAAAATGGATGAACGGAAGATTCCCACAATTCAACATTCACAAAGCAGAAAACGATAAATATCAAGTAGGCGGATCTCCAACTCTAGTAATCAACGGAGTAAAGGCACAAGCAGGACGAGATTCAATCTCTCTACTTAACGCAATCTGTGGTGCTTTCGAAGATGCTCCAGAAGAATGTAATACTCAGTTTGAAGCAGGACAACCAACACCAGGATTCGGATGGTCAACTTCAACTACAGCAAACAACGCAGCAGCAGGTTGCGGAGCTTAATTTTTTTATTTTTAATTTAACAACACACAACTTACAATAATTTTTATTTATAGCAAGCAAATTCGCAGTGTAAAAAAATTTGAAGCATACAAGCGTACGTAAGAATTTTTTTGTGCTCCTGGTAATAATTTAAAAAATTATTCGGAGTACTTTTACGCAATTCAGGCCAAGAAGTTGTCGCTAGAAATAAAAATTACTTATCCAAATAAGCAATCTCATCCCCACTCAAATCCAGCTCTTTTCTAATTCCCTCATTCTTCAAAATAATCCTCAAAAGCAACCAATCCTTCATAGCACCCTTAACCGAAATATGAGCAATCTTCGCATACTTGATACAAATCGACTTCTTCTTAGCAGCCCTCTGATTCTGTAACCAAATCTTCAAAATACGACTAGGCTTCCGATACTGAACAAACCCTCCACGGTCATACTTCTTAGCACTGGCAATCCCAGCCCCAAGTAAAAAATACTCGTAAACCATAAACCGATAATGCCTCTGTCTCCTAATCCTCCCACGATAAACATCAGCCAACGACAACCGGTCCAATGCCACACAAAGTTCCTCCCCCTGATAAGCAACCGGCAAATTCTCCTCAACCCATAAAAACAAATCATCAATAGGCATAGCAACATCATCATAAACCTTAATCATATCCTCAGTTATCTTGGAGCTCCCAAAAACCTTAGCAAGACAAGAAAAAATCGATTCCTCCTTATCACGATCTCCAACCTCAGCCATTAAACTCTCACTATCCATCTTAGACAAAACTTCCAAATCATTCAAAGCAGCCCTAATATCCCCTCTAGCCCGAATAGCAATACCCCTTAAAACCTCACCAGATACAACACAATTCTCCTTCTCACAAACATCCATCATAATCTTCAAAATCTCCTTAGAATCAACCTCCTTCAAAGCAACAACTTCACTCTTCTTTCGAAGCATACTAAACTTCTTGTTCCAAATATCATTCGCAGTAATAATCACAGGAAAAGCGCTCTTAGCCAAAAGCCCAAGCAAAGTAACAAGTCCTCCCCTGTCTTTCATGGCACTAATTCCATCAACTTCATCAATCAAAATAATCTTACCCTTTCCAAACAAACTAGCCTGTCGAGAAGCCGGCCCAATAATCTCACTAATTTTAGCCTTATTTCGAAAATCCGATGCATTCAACTCCAAAATCTCAGCACCCATCTCGCCAGCAACAGCATAAGCCAAACTAGTTTTTCCAACACCAGGCGGACCATGCAAACAAATAGCTTTCTTCTTAGGAAAAGTCTTCAAAAACATCTTAACCTTATCCACTGCCAAATCCTGCCCTTTAACATCCGCCAAACCATGAACCCTATACTTCTCACACCACGGCACATTAACATTCATCATCACAAATCTCCCCGATATTTAGCCAGATCATCCTCAAACAAAACCTTATCCTTAGAAATCTCTACAATATCCCTAGATTTAATAATATTATAATACTTTATCTTACGATTCTCTCTATGTGCAAGCCTAATCTCCGCAAGAACACCATCAGCGACCGGACCAAAAACCCAAAGCTCATCAGCCTTCTTGACCAAGTTATCATTAGCATTCCGAACAATATCCCTATCAACCGTATCCAACATAAAATATTCAAAAATCATAAACGGATTCAGTGGCACGCAATTTTGCTCCAAAATAAATTTAGAAATATGCTGACGAAAATAAAAATAATGTTTCGAGTGCGCAGGATAAACCAACTGCATTTCCTTAAACTCCCTCATTAGTTCTCCCCCTTAACTCCACAAACACAGCCCTTCCCAGCTCGAATAAAACCCGCTAATAATGCCTCAAGCTGAATAAACTCATCACTACCCTCAACCAACCGAAACTCAGCCTCCCCAGTCTTCTCGGTCAAAGCAACCTTCAAGTTATCATCAATAGCCAAATTCCAAACTTCCCTTTGAATCGCCTTAATAACATCAGCCCCACTAATCGACTCCTTCAACATTATATCCAACAACTTCTCCTTAGCATTAACAAAATCCCCACTCAGAGCATAATCCAAAACAATTTTTATATCACTAGGTTTAGCCTTAGAAACAATAGTAGAAACCAAATCCCCGGTAACATTAGGACTAATAGAAGCCGTAGCCTGCAACAAATTAATAACTCTTCGACAATCTCCCTCGCTAGATTCATAAAGAGCAGAAAAAGCCTCATCATTAATAGTCAACCCTTCCCTCTCTGCAATCAAATCAATCCTCTTCTTAATATCCTTCTTCTCAAGCATCTGAAACCTAAAAACAACCGCCCTAGACTGAATAGGATCCAAAATCTTAGAAGAATAATTACAACTCATAACAAACCTACAAGTACTAGTATAATTCTCCATAGTCCTTCGCAAAGCCTGCTGAGCCTCACGAGTCAAGGCATCAGCCTCATCAAGAAATATTACCTTAAACGGAACGTCCCCCAAGGCCTTAGTCCGAGCAAAATCCTTAACCTTCTGCCTAACAACATCAATACCCCTTTCGTCACTAGCATTCAATTCCAAATAATTCTCCCTCCAAGAAGCCCCAAACAAAGCCTTAACAACAATCAAAGCCAAAGTAGACTTACCAACCCCAGCAGGACCAGCAAACAACAAATGCGGAATATTATTTGAATTAACTAGCGATTTTACCCTCTTAATAATCTCCTCTTGCCCAACCATATCCTCAAAAACCTCAGGCCGATACTTCTCAGTCCACACCTCCGAATTAAAAGTCGTACTCATATCCGAAAAACCAATCTCAACTTTATAAGGATTATTGTGATAAATAGCACCTAGAATTCAAATCATTTTCTTTACAAAACCCTGCAATAACACCTGATGGCAAATGCCCCAATGCCCTCTTTAATTTTCTCCTATGGGCACCATTTTGAAAATTAAATCTAGAAAGAGGGGTCTCAGCCAACAAATACCTTCTAGCATCTGCCTCAATCTTCTGCTCACTCAACACTTCACAAACAAAGGGAGATTTTACATTATAATGCGCATGAGCCCTATTGTTCGCATCCCCATTAAGATAATAATCATCATCCCCCATCTTTATAACATACCCCAATGGAAACTTATGTTTCAGCTCAATACCTTTAACCATCGCCTCAACAACCAAATCACAACTCCCAAGTTCACATCCCCACAAATTAACCTTATCAAGATCCAACTCAATTATCTCTATCTTCTTCAATGTCATCTTAATTCCTCCCACCTCTAAAAATACAAGTCTACTTATTTCTCTTCATCTTTCTCTTACGCTTTTCCTTCTTAAGCCTCTTACGCTGCCACTTCCAACGCATCTGACCTTTCTTCTTCCAACGTCTACTAGATCTTTTCATAACAACTAATCCAAATTTCACTTTATAAAGTTTTAGGCACCCTAAAATAAAGAATGTGGCAACCGCAATCCACCACCACTCCAAATGTTCATAAAAAATCATGCGGCGAAGCCCATGATTTTTTATGAGATATCTAACAGCGAAACGATCTAAAATAGCCCCGCCAGGATTCGAACCTGGGTCGTGAGAGTCAGAGTCTCACATCCTTGACCACTAGACTACGGGACTATATCTAAACTAAAATTCCTCGATTTAAAAAACTTTATAATCCACCTCCTCCTCCTAAAACTATGCAAAAGATAATCGCAATTTTACTAAAAAACCAAGTAACCTCCAACTCTAGCGAAGCCCATACTCTCTTCCAAAAATCCAACTTCGGAGCCAAGTCTAACCAAAAAATCCTCTATTCAACTTGCGAAGCTCTCTTCCTAACAGAACAAAACAAAATGCGAATCCTAGACTACAAAGACAACCCAATATCAAAAGAAACCCTTTTCAAAAAATTCACAAGGCTAGACAAAAACTTCTTATGGAAATACCAAGCATTCAAGGACCTAAGAGAAAAAGGATACGTCGTAAAAACCGCACTAAAATTCGGAGCAGATTTCAGAATATACGAAAAAGGGAAACCGATAGGAAAATCTCATTCCAAATGGCTCTGCTACGCAACTCCGGAAAATCAATCAATCAAGTGGTCTAACTTCGCAGCAAAAAATCGAGTCGCACACTCTAGCAAAAAAAACCTCCTAATCGCAATCGTAGATGAAGAAAATCAAATTTCTTATTACGAAATCAAATGGATAAAACCATAAAAAAATAAAAAAATATTATTATCGCTCAATTCTTATTATAGAAATATCTTACAATATACAAATAAGGGGTATCTAATGTCGCAATTATAAGCTTGACAAAATAAACACTAAGTATCATAGACCACAACTGCTCCATGCTAAATACTCCAAAAAATGCTATAAACACAAATCCTGCAGTGTCTATAAACTGACTAACAATTGTAGACGCATTATTTCTAACCCAAAGATATTTTCCATTAGTCTTCCTCTTCCAAAAATCATAAGCCCAAGTATCATGTAACTGTGGAACAAGATAAAACACCAAGGAAGCAAAAGTTATCCTTAATGACTGTCCGAGAATATCATTAAAACTAGATTGATTCTGCCAAAAAGGTGCCGGTTCCCAAATAAGAACTATAGCAAGAAAAGCAAAATAAATCAAATTTACAAAAAATCCAAACCAAACAGCTTTTTGCGCCTTCTTTTTTCCATAAAACTCTGACAACAAATCAGTCAAAAAATAACTAGCAGAATAAATAATAGTCCCAGCAGTTATATACAGCCCAAAAAAAGCTATAATCTTACTAGCAAAAACATTAGCCATCAAAGCCGTAGTTCCAACTAAAACAATTATATATTCAATACCATATTTTTTAGCAACAAGTGCACCAGCACTAACCAAAAACAAAGTAAACAAAATCCAAACAATCTCAATTATAATCTTTAATACCTCCTTTCATATCATTCAATTCAAATTCATAATTCCTCCACTCATGCCCTCCATAAACCTTTTTTCTAACATTAGAAACGCTCCATCCATATTTCATAGCCAAACCCTCCAATTCTCCAAAATCTCCATCACCTCTTAAATCTGCATGAGCCATAACTATCCTAGAAGCATAACCTCCCCCTTCCCGAAATAATTCTTCATGAGCTCTAAAATCTGGATCAAATAAGCTGCACCATCTAAAGTCCTCATCAGGAACATCATCATTCAAAATAGGCAAATTACAAATGATAACATCATACTCACCAACAACATCAGAAAACATATCACTATAATAAAACCAAGTCCTATCTGAAACATCATTCAATTTAGCATTATCAGAAGAAAATCTAACACACTCCCTCAACACATCTACCCCATCAACAAAAGCTCCTTGCTTAGCAGCAAAAATAGAAAGAATCCCGCAGCCAACTCCTATCTCTAAAACCCTCTGTCCTATCAGGTCCATACTTTCTAATAAAACCTTAGTGCTATACGAATAAGGAGATTCTGGAGGAAACATATAGGGCTGAATTTCCACACAAACTCCATTAACCTCAACTTTTTCTAGGGACTTTTTAGATTTCATAAATGCCATCTGGTTTCTCGTTATCTTCGGGACATTTTTCTTTACCATAACACAGTAACAACATATTGCAACTTAAATCTAATTTCTCCCAAAAAGGAGAAAAATATTTAAACAAAAAAACCCTTTCTTATCTATGCAAAAAAAATTAGAAGAATTAGGATTGTCAAAAAACGAATCAAAAATATACCTCTTCTTATTAAAAACCGGAGACACAACAACAGGATCCATAATAAAACAAACAAACATCTCCAATTCAAGAGTATATGAATCTCTAAACACATTAATAACAAAGGGCTTAGTAACCTACAATCTCCAAAAAAACGGAAAACATTTCCAAGCCTCCTCCCCAGACAAATTTATAGAACTAGAAGAAGAGCGAAGAAATAAAATAAATTCATTAATACCTAATTTAATGAAACTCCAATCATCTAAAACCCAAGAAACAAAAACCGCAATATATGAAGGATATGAAGGATTCAAAACAGCATTCAGGCAAATAATTAACGATTGTCCAAAAAAGGAAACCATCTACATCTTAGGTTTTTCTGAACAGCAATACAAAACAGAGGCACTAAAGTTATTTATTTCCAATATGAACCTAAAAAGCGCCCAAAAAAAACAAAACTTAAAAATAATTCTAGATCAATCCGCAAAAAAATCCCTAGGTCAAGACGGGGAAAAAGAAAAATTTGTAGAGATAAAATACATGCCAAAAGGATATATAAGCCCCGCAGCAATAGATATTTTTCAAGATTATGTCTATATTTTTATCTGGGAAGAAAAACCATTTGTATTCATGATAAAGAATGAATTAATCGCACAATCATTCAAAACCTATTTTGAATTCCTTTGGAAAACAGCAAAAAACAAAGCCTCTGTCCGACCATAAAAATCTTTATAACCTTCCCTGCCCTCTAGGAAACATGATAGACATCCAACAAAAGAAAAACAAAATCCTAGAACTCCTAAAAACATCCGGACCCTCTCTCCCAGTCCAAGTAGCCCGAGCAATACAAATGGATCCAGTCTTCGCCTCAGCAATACTCTCAGAACTAATAGCCTCAAAACAAATCAAAACCTCACACATGAAAATCGGGGCCTCTCCCTTATATCTAACACCAAACCAAGAACACAAGCTAGAGGAAAAAACAGAACATCTAAAGTCGGCAGAAAAAGAAGCTCAAGAAAAATTAAAACTAAAAATAATAATCACAGACGAAGAAGAAGAACCCAAAATAAGAGTAGCCCTACGAAACATAAAAGACTTCGCAATTCCCTTCAAATTCCAAGATAAAATAACCTGGAAATACGCATTCTCTACCCAAGAAGAAGTAGACAAAATACTTTTTCCCAAGAAAGAGGAGCCAAAAAAAGAGGCACCAAAAGAAGAAGAGCCAAAAACTAAAAGCCAAGAGCTAGCTGCTAACACAGAAGTTCCAAAAGCCTGGGAAGTAAAAAAGGAAGAAATAAAACAAATCAAAGAGGAGTCAAAAAAAACAACACCCAAAACATCGTATGCAAAAAATACTCCAAAAATTGAAGACATCTTCGAAAAAGAAAAAGAACCTAGTCCCTCACAACAAAACAAAACAACAGCTGAGCAAAACAATGAAAAAGCAATCCCACAACAAGTCACTCCATCAAAAAAAACCCAATCTTTCCTAGAAGAAATAGAACAATCTCTAAAAACAAAAGACACAGTCATAACAACAATAGAAGAAGTAGACAAGAAAAAAGTAATAGCAACAATAAAATCTCCCAAAACAACATCAATGCTCTTCGCCTTTAACAAAGCCAGAATAACCGAAACCGAACTCCTAAAATGTTACAAAATAGCAAACAAAAAAAACCTCCCATATCAAATAATAACAAGGGCAAGCTTAACAAAAAAACTCCTAGATACAATCAGCGCCTATCAAAAACTTCTCAAAATAGGCACCCTAAATAACCCTTAAAATTAAAGATCAAGAGCCAATATGCTGTGTCGCACAAATCCAAGAAAATTTTAACTAATCCTTAAGAATGATAATTATCGCTTTCTTTCCTATATGTTTTTTTGGAGCAATCACATTGGCGCCGCTTCCATAAGGCACAA
>PJEL010000108.1_pt1 | contig 93390 bp, 76 predicted proteins | sample 1853271 | NCBI WGS metagenome assembly PJEL01 (sample SAMN08108733, study PRJNA415343) | Invertebrate metagenome, whole genome shotgun sequencing project. | host: Globobulimina | place: Sweden: Gullmar Fjord | collected 2015-08
TCGGTGAATAGTAGAGCTTGGTAGTGCATCCTGATTTTAGGGATAGCGGACCAGAGGGTCGGGGGTAAACCTTTACCTTGATTAGCCTCTTCACTAAACACTATTATTTCTGTTTGATACAAGTCGAATAGAATTAATCTGGTAAGATTTAAAATATACAATGTCGGTGAATAGCGCAGCTTGGTAGCGCATCTGGTTTGGGACCAGAGGGTCGGGGGTTCGAATCCCTCTTCACCGACCACTTTCGAAAGCCTCGTCTTAGGACGAGGCTTTTTTCGTTTCTAACATATGGTGTTATCTATGCTTAAGGTCTTCTGCTGTTCTTCGTGATCTTCTTATCAGCACTGAACCTTTTTGCTTTTTGTCAGCTGCGTGACAGTGAATCCGTTCTGCTTCAATAAATTAGGTAACCCTTTATTACCGAATAAATGGAATGCGCCTACTACAATCATATACTTACCTTGTTGGTAAGGTGAGCCATTGGTTAATTGGTTAGCCCAGTCTTTATTACGATCGAAAATAAGTACATTATCAACAGTTTCACTGTGTTGGCTTTCTTCGAAGAGCGCAGTTAATTTCTGGCTATCGCCTGCTTTCCAAGCATTAATGAGGCACGTGAATTCGCTACTCATTTTTTCCCAGTCATCAATTGATGTTGTGAGCATTTCTTTACCGTGGTCGGGCATACCTTTTAGCATTGATAGTTGTTGTTCAACGCTTTCTAATTCAAGAATAGGCAAATCATCGTTCATTGCCCTGCGCAGTAAAATGGTGTCAATACCTTGCTCTGCACTCAAGCCTAATTGAGTGGCAAGTGACATTTGAATACTGATCACTGTTAGCCAAGGCGGATTTTTACTGAGAGATGAATAAGGCAGCTTTAAGTCATTGGCGATTGAAGCGAGTTTTTCAAGCTGTTGGTGATTCAGCATAGATGATGTTGTAGGGCCAGACATATCTAAAGTCGCTTGAGAGGGGCGTAGAATGTTGGCCTCAACAACGAGGCTGTCTGCCGTTTTCCAGTGCTCTAAAAAGGCACTTGGCAAAGGATACATATCATCAGTGCCAGCATGCACAGAGCCTAAAATAATAAATTCACGGTTAGCGTCTTTTACTTGCCAAACTATAGGCTCGGCAAAAACTGATGTTGTAATAAATGGCAGCACCATAAGTGCTTTTGAAAACAAAGTTTTGAACATGGTTAAACCAAAGTTGCTGCAAGAGAGTTTGTTATATCAATTATATCGATAATTTACCATTGCCAGTAGGCTGGAATAGAGAGGGGGAAACGACCGATAAATCGGCCGTTTGGGTGTGGTAAAATAGCGTCATTCAATGGGAATGATTAACGGTATTATTTTGCTTTCGTCGCAGGGTGTAACCAAAACCACCAGATGATAAAACCAATAGCGAACAATCCGATAAGACCAACCATATTATTTCTCCTGCTGATTAGGTTTGAATAAACGTAAGCGGTTTGCATTGCTTACCACGGTGATAGACGATAGAGCCATGGCTGCCCCTGCAATAACAGGGCTTAATAAGGTGCCAGTTAATGGAAATAGCACACCTGCTGCAATCGGAATACCCAACGAGTTATATATGAAGGCACCAAATAAATTTTGCTTCATGTTTTTCAATGTTGCTTTCGAGAGCTGAATAGCATCAACCACACCGTGCAAAGAATGACGCATTAACGCAAACTGGGCACTTTCAATTGCAATATCACTACCACTTCCCATTGCAATACCGACCTCTGCCAGTGCGAGAGCAGGGGCATCATTAATACCATCCCCAACCATCGCAACTTTATGCCCTTGTTGTTGAAGTTCCGCTATTTTTGCAGCTTTTCCATCAGGTAATACCCCTGCAATGACGGTATCAATGCCTGCTTCATTGGCGATGGCATTGGCTGTAACCAGTGTATCACCCGTTAGCATCACCACATTAAGGTTCATTGCTTTCATACGTTTTACCGCTGAAATGGAATCTTGACGTAAGGGATCGCTAACCCCCAATACCCCTGCTAGCTGGTTATCAATCGCCATGTAGATAGGGGTTGCCCCTTTGCTGGCAATAATATGAACATCTTCATCTGCAGCATCAATGTTAATGTGATGCTGTTGAAGTAAACGAGCATTGCCTAATAGAAGTTGGTGTTCACTTACTTTACCTATAACACCAAAGCCTGGTTTGGCTTCGAATGACTGCTGTTTAAGTAGTGAAAGTTCTTCGGTATTGGCGGCATCAATAATTGCACGTGCCAGAGGGTGCTCAGAGCCTTGTTCAAGGCTGGCTGCTAAGTTGAGTAAGTAGTTACTTTGAATATCGTTGTAGGTATGAATATTAACAACTTGAGGTTTGCCTTCTGTCAGTGTTCCCGTTTTATCGAGCACTACGGTGTCGATATCAGCGGCAAGTTGCATCGCTTCTGCATCTCGAATTAAGATGCCATATTCTGCTGCACGGCCCACCCCTACGGTTACCGACATTGGGGTTGCTAAACCAAGCGCACAAGGACAAGCGATGATTAATATTGTCGTTGCTGTGATCAGCATATAGATCGACGAGGGTTCTGGCCCGAAGTAGTACCATGCCATAGCGGTTATAATGGCAATAATCATGACGCTAGGAACGAAGAACGCTGAAATAGTATCTGCTAACCGTGCCAGTGCGGGTTTACTGCTTTGGGCTTGGCGAACTAGCTGGATAATACGCGCTAGCATGGTATTGCTACCAATATGTTCAGCTTTAAAAATTAGGCTGCCATTTTGGTTCATTGTGCCAGCGTGAACTTTATCTCCGGCTTGCTTGTTGGCTGGAATTGGCTCACCAGTCAACATTGATTCATCAATATAGCTTTGACCTTCTTCAACGATCCCATCAACCGGTATTTTTGACCCAGGATGAAGGCGTACCAACATGCCTGCTTGTACGTCGGCGAGTGGCACTTCTTGCTCGTTCCCATTAATAATAACAATGGCTGTTTGAGGCTGCAGATCGATTAAACGCTCTAATGCTTTTGATGTACGACTACGTGCTTTCGCTTCAAGTGCATGCCCGACGGTGATTAGGCCTAAAATCATTGCACTTGCTTCAAAGTACACATGACGAGCGGGTTCTGGAAAAATATCGGGTGCAATAACCACTAACATTGAAAATAGCCAAGCGGATCCTGTACCAAGGGCGACTAAGGTGTCCATGGTTGCACGGTGGTGTACGAATGCTTTCCAGGCGTTAATAAAGAAATGGCGCCCAGCGGTGATTAATAAAACAAAGGTAATAATGCCAATTACCCCCCAGGCAATTTGACTGCTAGAAGAGTTAATCGTCATATTCCCGCCTAATAGCCCCCAGGCCATTAGAGGAATACCTAGACCGAGAGAAACAAAGGCATTACGCATATGCAGGCGATATGTTGTGTCATTCTGTTTTTGTTGGCGTGCGCGGCGTGTTTGTTCATCAGCACTCAATTCAGCCCCGTAACCCGCATTAATGATAGCCGTTATAATATGTTGGTCAGAGGCTGTACCGGTAACTAATGCTGTACGTTCTGCTAGATTGATATTGGCTTGTTCGACACCAGGCACTGCCAAGATCGCTTTTTCTACTGAAGATACGCAACTTGCACATGTCATTCCAGAAAGCAGGAATTGCAAAGTACTCGAAGAGGCATCTTTTTGTATTGGGGCGATATTCGGTGTGTCTTTTGTATGGCTTATTTCTATATCGGTGTGATTGACTACAGCCTCAGTACCATCTACTTTTTTCGCCATAAAGCCAAGTGATTTAATCAGAGATATAAGCGTATCAGCTTCGTTTTTAGCCGTGATAGTCGCCTGTGTTTTACTTATGGTGAAATCGCTAACAGTAGCTTGCTCAGCGAGTGCATTTTCGATTTTTTTGACGCACTTACCGCAATTTAGCCCCGATAAAGCAAAATAAAAAGTGTGTTCAGTAGGCACGGAGTAACCTAACGTTTCAATCAAGGTGATTAATTTTGTCTCTGTGATGGCCCCTGTTACTGACACTTCCGTTTTGGTAACCGAAAAGTCAGTGACTTGGTCATTTTCAGCTAGCGCAGCTTCTACTTTTGCCACACATTTACCACATGATAAGCCCTGAAGTGGCAATATGTGCTGATAGCCCGCCTCGTAGCCCAGTGCTGTAATGGTTAACATGATAGGTGCTAGCTCAACGTTTCCTATAATGATGGCGCGTTGAGTATCTACCTCAACATGCTCGATATTCGGTAAGGTCGTTAGAGCGGTGTGGATTTTGTTCGCACAATTCATACAACGAACTTTTCCGAGAGGAAGGATAAATTCGGCCATGTTTGTCACCTTAGCTACGAGAAGCGATAAGTGGAAAAGTAAAGAATATTTTAATTTGATAGTAACAATAAACCTTCTAGTTGGTGTAAGGTCAAGCGAGTTATATAAATTAATTCGTGAAGGGGGCTAACTGGAAGATCGGATAAGAAAATACTTGTCAAAAAGGGAATCTTCACAGAATAATAGAGTCCAATAACCTTACATAAACTGTAATGTTCAAGAGGCTGGTATGAATATTAGCAACGTCGCAACAAAAACAGGGTTAACCACTAAAACGATCCGATTCTATGAAGGGAAAGGGATTATTACGGTGCCAGAACGTAGCAGTAATGGTTACCGCCTATATGGTGAAAAGCATGTTGCAGAGTTAAATCTTATTCGTCGCTCACGTTTAGTTGGGTTTTCTTTAGAGGAGTGTGGTGAATTACTGGCATTATCGCGGGATCCAAAGCGAAAAAGTGCAGATGTGAAACTGAAAGCTCAAGAAAAGTTAGTTGAAATTGATCATAAAATAGATGAATTACTGAAGATGAAGAAAACCCTGGAAACATTAACAAAACAATGCCCAGGGAATGAGGGGGCGGCATGTCCAATTATCGAAGGTTTAAGCCAAGATTAAACGCTTTTATCTAACAGAGACAGTTTGCCCTTATATTGAATAACCTTCATGGTGTCTGATGGGGCATTGGTATAAACCGCCATATGAGTTAAAGATATTCGTTTTATGCTCATTTGATACCAAGAACTTTGATTTAACACATTGATAGCACTCATGACTTCTGGGGTTATGTTCTTAGTATGATCTTCGTGGCTGGTTACTAGAATCACGGCATTATTAAAGATATTAAAATACCAACCGTTAAGTACGGTATAGCCGTTATCTTTATCTGGGTAGTCAATTAATGTGTACTGCCCAAGTTTACAGCTGCCAAACTCTTCACGATCACCAATCATGTATTTGAAACTAAAATCGCAGCCAAACCCGTTGATAATAGGAAATAGCAATAATCCTACAAAGGCAATAAACGCTATCAATATGAGTTTACTGTGCTTCATAAATGTTACCTTTAAAATCGATATAGAGAGAACGACTTGCTGTTTTTGGAAGATCTTCTAGATTGAGCAACTCAATATTTCCGCAAATTTCTTGTTCGTTAAAGCTGATGCAAGGCGGCGATTTCCAGCTACTCACCCATAACGTGACCCACGTAAACACCACCACAACAGAAACACTAAAAGATACCGTTTGAAATAGTTGGCGTTTAGATTTGCTTATTGAATGACCATCGTTATGGCTGCTAATGCTTTTTTTCTCTGACTTTTCTGCATCCATTTCTTCATTAACCAGAGAGATTGGTTCTGGTTGTATTGTATGTTGAATAAAGGTATTTTTGGCAATCGTAAACCCCGCACCTTTAATCGTGATAATAATTTCGATCTTGGTTTTGAATGCTTTTCTTAAATTAGCAATGGCTACATTCAGTGAGTTAGGTACAACAACCTTGTTGGGCCATCCTATTTCTAGCAATTTTTCTCGTGTAATTATCTCGCCATTATTTTCAATCAAATACTGCAAAACTTTAGTTTCGCTCGCACTGAGTTTTGTCGTGCTTTCTGTGGTTCGAAAAGCACTTTTCTGAGGCTCAAAAATATCATTACCATGCTTATAGATGATCATGTGCTGTTACCTATTTATTGTATGCGAAAAAACCAAAGGTTTGTCGCTTTCTTATTCTTAATGATGTTTATCAAGATGGCTAAATACACTGAGGGCAATGGTTTTTATATAACACCGTAATGAAACCATGTTCGACAAAGTGCAATATTGGGTATTCGTATGAATATACTCAATGGTATAAAAAGTCAGGCATATTGTTATTCACACATGTTTATTTTTCGAAAGGGATGCTAACAAAATAAAGGATTTATGGAAGAGACGGCCATGAACGTTAATTGGTTGAATCATTGTTTTAGCGTGTTTTTATTTTCATTTTATAGCTTTCAGAAGTGAGTGGTTTTATAAATGCACTTAACCTGAGTCTTTCTTAAGTTGCTGTTAATTATTAGTTTTTATGTTTTTATGTTTTTATTGTGTTGGGTTTTATGTTTTTCAGAACTTGAATTGCGATCTTTATCACTCTTTGTTTTGGTTTTTTTCTGAAAATGTCATGTTTCAGAACTCGTACTGTTGATGGGAATGAATAAACCTAATTAATAATGAACAACATTTTTTATTATTTGTTCAGTAGGGAACTTAGTCGCAGTATGTATCTCGTTCCTGACATGCCCTCGGCAGTACAATAGAAAAAAATCAGTACGCATTAACGAGTGGCCAATTAGAAAATTCGGAGTTTATAATGAAATTGAAATCACTATCTTTATCAGTTCTTGCTGCACTTTCTTTAGGCGTAGCTACTCAAGCGATGGCTGACGATGCAGTTGCAAATGATGCGACTCAATCTGTAGATAAAGCTGGCTTTTGGATCGGTGCTGGTATGGGTATGGGTATCGTTGATAGCAATGACCTGTCTAACGTTGGCGGTACTGGTGAAGCATTTAGCTCTAAATTAGAAGCTGGTTACGACTTCAACAAAAATGTTGGTCTTTACACTAGCTACGATTACATGCATGACCTGGGTAATGCCGATCTACACCTTGGTACTCTTGGTGTTAAGGGTAACTACTACTTTACACAAGACCTATCTGTCTTCGGTAAGTTGGGTGCAACTTACATCTTTGCTGAAGGTGAGATTGATGATAGCTTCACTGGTACTGCGGGTGTTGGTCTTGAGTACCAACTAACTAATGCTGTATCAACCAAGATTGGTTACGATTACTACCAGAACCTAGAATTGAACCAAGGTCAAGACACTGACCTACATCAGGTTTACTGGGGTATGACTTATAAGTTCGGTCAACCTACAACACCAATGATCGTAACTCAGGACGTTGAAGTTGTTAAAGAAGTGCCCGTAGAAGTAACGACAATGACTCGTTCAAACTTCGTACTTCCTTACCAAACTGGTCAAGTTGATGTGAACGACTACGGTCGTTACAACCTAAACGAAGTTGCACAAACGCTGCAAGCAAACCCTGAATTAACAGCTGAAATCATCGGTCGTACTGATTCAACTGGTACTGCTGCAATCAACGCTAAAGTGTCTGAAGCACGTGCAAACGCGGTATCTCAGTACCTAGTTGATAACGGTGTTGACGCATCTCGCCTAACAGTAACATCTGTTGCTGATCAGAACCCACTTACAGACGACAACGGCAAGTCTCTAATCGAGCGTTCTGTTGAAGTTGTAATCAAGTAGTTAGATGTTCAATGCAATAGCGCTAAGACGTTATTGCATTTTGACTATCTTGATTTTAGGTAACAATTGCGAATGCTGGTTTTACCGGCATTTTTTTTAAAAAATTTTAATCACCTTAAATAATTGTGGGTATCCGTTACTTAAGGTGATTAGTATCTCGGAAAGTTACAACTACATGATGAAAAAAATTAACTTTTGCATTTTAGCCATGATCGCTTTGCCTTTAACGGGGTGCTTTTCAAATCAACACTTATTAAGTGAATCTGAACAATATGTGGGTGAGTGGGTTCTTGAGGGGGGGATTAGTATTCCAGATATTACTAAGCGCCAACCGAGTATGACCATTGAAGAGAATCTAGGCGTTGCAGGTTTTACCGGATGTAACTTATTTAAAGGGAAAGTGAATCTAGATGATGGTTCGGTGAACTTCACACTACCAGCGATGACGCATAAAATGTGCCTGCCAGAAATCGTAGAACAAGAGCAAAATATTATGAATGTTTTACGTCATGCAACTAATATTGAAGTAGTGAATGAGACGTTAGTCGTGGATTCTGGTGATCGTTTCTTAATATTTGAAAAAGCCAATAAACATATTTAATTGATTGGTACAGATTTAAAATAAAAAGGGCAGAGTAATGATGATTACTCTGCCCTTTTTGATATGTCGAAAATCTTTATTTAGTATAAAAGGGAGTATAGCTTGCGGCGATATTGCCCAGCAATTGGATTACCTTGGCCTAATGCGGCAAGAATATCCATCATCGTTTTCTTCGCGCTACCATCTGCAAAGTTTAAGTCTTTCTGTAAAATCGTAATCAATAATTCTAATGCTTCTTCTGTACGATTCACTTGATTGTACTGAATAGCCAGATCGAAAGAGATGGCTGAATCTGTTGGGGTAGTGGCAAGTTTCTCTTCTAATGAACGGATTTCTGGAGAATCACTGGCTTGTTTGTGTAATTCAAGTTTCGCCATTAAGCCTTTGTATTTTGCATCTTGATCTTGCATTAGAACGGTTGCTAGTAACGTTTCAGCTTCATCAAATTGAGCTGTTTCCACTAAACATTCAGCGATGGCAAGAGTGACAATACCTGCTTGGGGGAATGCAGTCGCGAGTTGGCGAAGTATAGGCAGGGCTTGAGCATATTCTTTATTATCGACGAGCGTTAACGCTGCCTTTAACTGTAATTCTTCTTGGCTTGGTAGATGCTTATTTAACATTTCACGCAGGCTAGCTTCTGTTTGAGGGCCTGAGCTACCATCTGCGGGTTGACCATCTTTAAACAATGCAACTGTAGGTAAACCTCGAACGCCAAACTGTGAGGCAACCATTTGCTGGGTTTCACAGTTAAGGGTCGCAAGAACAAGTTGCCCTTGATACTCACGAGTAATTTTCTCAAGTATTGCATTTACTTCAAGGGTCTCAGGCATTGATGGTGCCCAAAAGCTGATTGCAACAGGTGTTTGCTTTGATTGTTCAATCACTTGTTGGAGATTTTGTTCTGTCAGTTCAATCGCTAATTGTTCGTACATGCTACTCATCCGTAAACTGTTTAAATTTCAAATTTGTCTATACCTTGCCAGAGTTAGCGCAAAAAAGTGGGGCATTTAATTAAATAATATGGGGGTTAATTCATGTTTATCAAGAAATAGGCGAAGGAATGTGAAGCAAAGATGAAAAAAAGGAGAGTATTCCTCTCCTTTTTAGCCTTGAAATGTTAACAGTAAAGCGAGTGTCACACAGACACAAAGCATGTTGATTTGGCGTAACGTCATACCACACCCTCAGGGGTTTTCGTTATAAGTCGTAGGGAGATGCCGAGAAATCAGATACAGGAGGTTTCCCTTCAATCTACATAATTAAGATAACCTGAATGTGTGACAGTAATATTACGTTATTGTTTTTTTTGTCATTACTAACGCAATAATCATGCTTAATGCTTATTTATGATGGCTACAAGGTAAGGATTGAACTTTTATTACACAGATAAAGGTGTGATTTTAAGTGGAGATAACAGTGTTCACGAATAATTCAAGGCGCAGTGTATCGGTGTAGCCTTCTAGATCGAACGAAATCACAATGTTAATGCTTGTGGTAGTACTGTTCGTAAACTAAAAACCTCATGTTATGATGCTCGATCAAAAGGACTGATCGTTCAATACTTATTCACTAATAAAAGGCTGGCTATTTGTCGTTTAAGGTTGGCATAAAGGCAGTCTCAGTGAATGCAGTGGGAAGATAGAAAATATGAAAACGTCGATATTAATTACCGGGTGTAGCAGTGGTATTGGTCGTTACTGTGCAGAGCAACTACACGAAGCTGGTTATCAGGTTATTGCTAGCTGCCGAAAGCCCGAAGATGTGGCTGTGCTCAAAGCACAGGGGGTTTCCTGTGTTCAGCTTGATGTAACGGACTCAGCATCTATTCACTCTGCACTAAAAGAAACATTGCAGCTAACGGGCGGTAAGTTAGATGTGTTATTCAATAATGCTGGGTACGGTCAGGGCGGAGCAATCGAAGACCTACCGACAGAAGCTCTTCGAGCACAGTTTGAAACGAACTTATTTGGCTTACATGACCTGACTAGGGCTGTGATTCCGGTTATGTTGAAGCAAGGGCATGGGAAAATAGTTCAAAATAGTTCTGTGTTGGGGCTAGTCGCTATGAAGTATCGAGGAGCATACTCAGCAACAAAATTCGCTTTAGAGGGCTATTCAGATACTCTTCGCTTGGAATTGATGGATACAAACATCTCTGTCAGTTTAATCGAGCCTGGACCAATTGTGAGCAAGTTCAGAGAGAACTCTTTACGTGCAGTTAAAAGTGCAATAGATATAGATGGCTCCCGGCATAAAAAGAATTATCAGAAAACGTTAGCAAGGCTGGGAAGTCAGGAGTCTTCAACCCCTTTTACACTTGGTCCGGAAGCTGTATTGAAACAGTTACAGAGAATCTTAGATAGCGCCAGCCCTAAGCCGCGTTACTATGTGACAATATCAACCTATATATTTGGGTACCTTCGCCGCTTTTTATCATCAAGAATGCTTGATGGTATTTTAGTTAAAGGTAATTAATAGAGAGTCGTGTGTTAGTCCTACAGAATTGAGCACCTTGAGGTAACGAGGGTATACATCCATCGAGAGAGTCGATATTAGAGAGGGGAGGAAAATCAAGTTTGTTTAATAAGCCCATCATTTTCATAAACAAACATTAATGTAAAATATAAATTAGCATAGTTTTCAAATACATCATTGGCGTATTTAGATAATACAAATTCGTTTATTTTATTTAGAGCCATAACTCGACGGATTTTTAACCATCGCAATATAAAAAAGATTATTAACTTTATTATCAATTACGTAATCTACCCCCCGGCAGGTAGACATGCCTAAGAATAAAACACATTGAATATAAGCGCATGATATAAAAGTAATTATTATCAATGAAAACAATGAAGCTGTTAAATCAATGGCTTAAGCGCCTTGCTTTCATGGCGCATTACTTTTATCGAATTGAATCTTCCATTTATTTAGAGTTAAAAATCTATTTTACCAGTATTGATGATTATATCTTTACGTCAATTTAATGACGTGTGTGGTTATTGTTTTGGCGTTTAACTTAAAAGATATTTATATTTCATTGTTTGTGATTAAGCTTTAAAAATTCACTTAAAAATACCAAGATTTTATTTTATTGGCTGTCTATAATGCCGATAAGTTTTTTATATTGTTCAAGGTTGATTTTATATGTGCGCATATGAAATTAATTGCCACATGAAAACTCATAATTACTAATTAAGAAATATTGCGCTTAGTTATATACAACCAAGCGAACGTTTGACGTATTTTACAGAGGAAGTGTCATGAGATTAATAAAGCGCCTGTTATGTTTAGTCACTATTAGTTTTGTATTAACTGGCTGTAATAGTGGGGGAAGTTCGAATGCGGTTGAAGCATCGCAAGATGTGAGTGGAATTAGCACGCCTTCAACGGTTAGCGTCGTTAACTAAACCAAATATAAAAAGGATTTGATATGAACAAGTTATCTTTATCGGCTGCAATTGCCAGTGCCCTATTCTCTTTACCAAGTTCGGCAAATTTTAGCGATTCAGGCACTGACTACTCAAATACGATCACCGACAGTTATGTCGGTGAACAGGCAGCTGAGCCGCTGAATATGGCTAACATGCTATTGTGTATTATGAAGGCGACCGGGGCTGAAAATTTTGCTAATTCTGATTACCGGGCATTGGTAGATTCAGCCCAATGTGAAGGTCGGCAAGATAGTGACAGTTCGCAGGCCGCGGCAAATAAAATCTCATATTCTGAGGTGGTGGTTAGCTCGTCCCGCGCTAACAGTCAAAGTTCGCAAGACGTTACCGTCTGGTTCCAGGAAGCTGAAGAGCAAGATGGCCAGTATATTATTAACACTAGCGTATCTGCAGCCCCAAGCCCGACCAGTCCTTTCGGCGAACTGCAGTTTACTTTTAAACATGCCAGTGGCAGCGACAAGGGTGACCTGAATATATCCGTTCAGAATGGCCAGAATGTGATCAGTCTGATCAATACTTTCGAAGAGGGTGGAAACACTATAGAACAGGCTGCGATTGTGCAGATTGATGATGATCAGGGCAACAGCGGCCGCGGTAAAACAAAAGGCCTAGACTGGAACCAAAACCCTCCTGTGCCTATTGAGTACAAACTGGCCTACAATGAAAATTACTATTTCAAGCAAGTCGGCAGTGATCCGGAAGTTTGCTTAAGCCGCAATAACCCGCGAGAGAATGCCCACCGTTATTCTCTATTTAATGCCACGACTGGCGCTTTGCTGGATATTAAGGCTGGCTTTAACTTCGAATACATTTCATCGCTTAACGGCCAACCTCAATACGGGTTTATCGGTGAGTGGGGCCTGTGGACAGAAGAGCAACAGCAGCTAGGTTATGTGCCCCCAACAACAATTACCGATGATGCTGGCGTGAGCTACACTGTCATGACGGCACCAGGCAAGTTGGTACGCCAGACAAAAGGGCAGCGTACCTTGCAAGATGGTGAATCTTTCGAATACTGGAACGGCAGCAGTTCAACGACGGTTTACTGGATTGAAAGTGCAGGCCAGTTCCAGGCCGATAATGGCTCTGGTAACCCTGATGGTGTTGATACTGGCATAATACCAAATACTTACTTCTGGTCACCTTTGCTGCGTCAGAATGTCAATTATCTGGGCAATGGTAGCGGAGTTCATAAGGTGGCTTACACGACCAGCGAAACCGTCCGTGCCAATGATGCCATTTTTAACAGCGGGGCGATCGACCTGACCTGTTACGGCGACTGCCCGCAAAGCAACATCAGCCTTAACGATGCAGTTAACTGGACCTTCACTCAGTCTTACGAAGATCCGTCCAGCACAGGTATCGCGTATAGCCTAGATCCGGAAGATATGACCCTGAAACTGTCAGGTCAGCCAGTTACACTTAACTTTACCCGTGATGACCTAAGTAATGGGCAGGAGTTTTGGGGAGCATCGAGCGGTGAATTTGTTCTGAGTTCTGATGCAGGCTCTGTCACTAGCTGGGATGATCTTAATGGTCAAAGTTTAGTCACCTATCGCTGGGAAATGGGGGTCGATATCTGGAGCCAGCTGACTATGCTGAAAAATCAGGCAGATCAGAGCTTCTATGAGTTCGACAAACCCGTTAACTTCATTTACACCCACCAGACAGCAAATGATAGAAATGGTGAATCCAACAGCGATGGTAAGCAGGTAATGCTGGAGTACCACGGACCGGATAACATGCATGGTATCCCATGGGAACAGGCTGACGGTCAGTGGAATGCTCAGTTCAGCATTGCAGACGGTACCGAAGTGCATACCGACAGTAACGGTAACCGTTATGTTGTGAAAGCCACCGGTATTGACAAACGCTTTGTACCTGCGGCAGGAGGTGCAAGTGATTGTACTAACTCAGGGTTGGATCTGAGCGGCGCGGCTCTGCTGACATTACCAACGGCGGCGAATATTCCGACCATTAGCACAACCTGGGCAGACAAAGAGAGCTTAACTGTTGCAGATGAACCTTGGGTTGTTCATGGTGAAGTACAAGCTGCAGCCAACGAATAATCACGGTTTAGCCTTAATATTTATGCCATAAACCAAATTACTTCAAGGTGCAAAATTCTCGCTGAAACGAGCATCTTGAGGTAACTTGATGTATAGGAGATTGTTCACGTAGCGCATGCGTGGGCAAATCTTCTAATGTCCCGCCGGTAATGTGTAACGTTTCTTAATCCCTGTTGAATTGACTCGCTAGAGGTGAGATAAAGCTGTACGCAATGTAGCCCTTACGCTTGTAAGGCGTGCAACATCTTTTGGGTGGCGACAGCTGGTAATAACTTGATAGCCAGCTTGATAAAGTGCGATTGCACAGTGGTCGCCAATGCCTGTGCTCATTGTTATCTCTCTTAAAGGTTTGCTGTAGCTGGGGGAGTTATAAATAAGGCGCGATATTCTCAGCCATATATTCAGCAATCCATGGCTGAGCATCAGATTTAGGGTGCAAACCGTCATTCATCATCCATTCTTGTTTTAAAATGATCTGCTCTAAAAAGAAAGGTAATAGTGGTGTGGATAACTCTTTACTGAGTTGAGGGTAAATAGAACTGAACATATCACTGTAGCGTTTGCCGTAATTAGGCGGCACTTTTATCTGCACGAGCATTGGCTTGGCATCAGCATTTTGAATTTCAGTGATCATTTGGCTGAGGTTGTTACGTATAGTGCCTTGTGGAAAACCACGTAAGCCATCATTCGCCCCGAGTTCAATTATGACGTAAGCTGGTTTATGTTGTTGTAATAATGTAGGCAATCGAGCCAAACCGTTTCCTGTTGTATCACCTGAAATGCTGGCATTTACAACGGTGATTTCGTGACCTTGTTGCTTTAATGCGGGTTGCAGTAACACCGGCCAGCTTTGCTCTGCCCGCATTTGATAGCCCGCGCTCAAGCTATCACCGACAACCAGTAACGTGCTGCTCCACGCATTTAGCGAGCATAAATAGATCAATAAAACTGAAAGGATTCGCATCATGTCAACATCCGTGATTAAGGCTGTATCTGTGTCTAAAAAAGTGACGACGGCATCGTCTTCACTCACCATTTTGCAGGATGTTTCCCTTGAGGTCGAGCAAGGAGAAACAATAGCACTTGTTGGCGTCTCTGGCGCAGGTAAGTCCACCTTAATGACATTGTTAGCAGGGTTGGATATTCCGAGTGCGGGAGATATTGAACTATTGGGGCAGTCTCTGTCGCAATTAGATGATGAAGCGCGTGCGGCTTTACGTAGTGAGGCTATAGGGTTTGTCTTTCAAAGTTTCTTATTAATTCCATCCTTAAATGCGGTTGAAAATGTCATGTTACCCGCCATTATTAAAGGCGATGTGGGTGATGAGGCTCGAGCATCAGGCTTATTAAAACTGGTCGGTTTAGCGGGTAGAGAGACCCATTTACCTTCACAACTGTCGGGTGGAGAGCAACAAAGGGTAGCACTTGCGCGTGCATTCATGACCCGCCCTCAGGTGTTGTTTGCCGATGAACCAACCGGTAATCTTGATGAGCAGACAGCGGCGAATATCATTGATTTACTTTTTGCATTAAACCGAGATCACGGTACAACATTGGTGTTAGTGACTCATGATTCTGTGCTTGCAGAGCGCTGTGATCGTACTTTACGAATCCAAGGTGGAAAGGTGGAGGCGGCATGACAGACATGACTGACTCACAAAGAGTACAAAAGCGGCAGCAGCCCAAACTGTTGCTTAAGTGGAGCTGGCGAGAGTTGTGGCAAGGCCAGCTTTGGCCGGTGGCTGTTGCACTCACTTTGATTATTGCTTGTGTGTTTGCATTGGCAGCATTGGTCAGTCGAGTTGAGAGGATCATGACAGATCAAGGGCGATCAGTGCTCGCCGCTGATTTAGTGCTGGTCTCTAATAACCCGATCGAACCGACATTACTAAGCAAAGCCGAAGCACTTGGTTTGACGTTTTCAGAGCAAACACGTTTTGGCACCATGGCATTTAGCGAACAGCAAATGCAGCTGATCAGCGTAAAAGCAGTCGCGAGTGATTTCCCATTACGCGGGCAATTGGCGTTACAAGATCTGCAACGTTCACAAAGCAAAGTTAATCCGGGAGAGTTGTGGTTATCGGAACGTTTATTTTCACTTCTGGATGTTAAACAAGGGGATACTGTTGCGATTGGTGATGCTGAATTAAGGGTGTCAGGTAAAATAGCACAAGAGCCAGAGCTGTCGTTTAACCCTTTTAGTCAGATGCCCGCGGTGCTCATTCATGAAAATGATGTTGCTGCGACAGGTGCGGTTCAACCTGGTGGACGTGTACAGTATCGCCTGTACCTTATGGGCAGTGACGATAAGCTTGCCGCGATTCAAGATTTTTCATCGTTAGAACCAGGTCAACGCTGGCTGAGTGAAACCTCACAAGGCCGTACCGGTGAGTTTATTGATCGCGCCAGACAATATTTATCTTTGACCTTAATTCTAGTCATTTTGATGGCGACAGCGACCTTGGTACTGACGTGCCAGCACTATACCTCAACCCGTGTTGAAACCGTTGCCATGATGAAAAGTCTGGGGGCGAGCAAGCGATGGCTATGGCGTTGGTTATCTGGTCAGCTAGCGATGTTATTCGGGCTTTCTGCCGTTGCAGGGCTATCGATTGGCTGGGGGCTGGAAGTATTGCTGCGCTTGCCCCTGGCGGATATTCTACCGGATCCATTGCCAGCTATGGGGATGTCTCCGTGGTTCATCAGTATTTTCGTTGCTTTGCTGGTGGCGGTTCCAGGGATTGGTATCCCTTTAATCCGTCTGCTTGATGCGCCAGCTATTTCGGTAATTCAGCAGCAAACTGATAGGCCTAAAAATAATAAAGCCAACGCCTTATTGTTATTGCCCGTTGTCGCAGCATTGATCTGGTTCGGTGATAATAAATTAATGTGGATGACCTTGGCGGGTATTGTGGTCGTATTGGTGCTACTCGCTTCTTTGGGCTTGGTGATTTTATCATTACTGCGCAAAAGAAGGTGGGGACCAGCCATGACGCTAGCGTTGAGCCGCATAAGCCGCAGCCCATTAACAACAGGGGCTCAATTGGCGGCACTCACAAGCTCATTAATGTTATTGGCTGTTATTTGGTTACTGCGATCCGATTTATTAGCCGATTGGCAGCAAACATTGCCCATTGATGCACCTAACGTATTTGCGATTAATATCAGTGCTGAACAACAGCAAGACTATTTAGCGAAACTCGATCAAGAGAATATTCCTCATTCTGAAGCCTATCCGGTTATTCGTGGCCGAATAATCGCGGTGAATGGGATCGATCTATTGACGCAGGCTGATGATCCCGAGCAGCGTGATGAAGCATTACGTCGTGAGTTAAATTTCACATGGCGTGAAACCTTGCCTATTCATAATGATGTGCTAGATGGTAATTGGCCAGAACCTAGATTAGCAATAAAAGGGGTGTCAATTGAGTCTGGTATTGCTGAACGGTTAGGACTATCGGTAGGTGATGAACTGGGTTTTAATGTGAATAGTCAGCCATTTTCAGCCACGGTGAATAGTATTCGTCATGTTGAATGGCGAAATATGCGGCCTAATTTTTATTTTATTTTTACCCCTGATGTAATGGCTGACTTACCTGCCACCTGGCTTGTAAGTTTTAGGATCGAGTCAAACCAAAATGATGTGGTAAACCAGTTAGGGCGGGATTACCCAACCGTGAGCTTGATGGATTTACGCACCATGGCATCGCGTATCCAACTGATGCTCCAACAAGTGTCATTATCATTATCTGTATTAGCGGCGCTAGGAGTGATCAGTGGATTATTGCTGGTGATGACGCTGCTACGCCTGAGTATGGCTCAGCGCCAACAAGAAATTAAACTGTATCGAACATTAGGCGCGAGTAGAAAACGTATTTCAGCGACGGTATGGGGTGAGTATGGCTTGATGGCATTGATTGCTGGCTTTATGGCTGTTGTCGGTGCAGAAGCCATTGTTGCTGCGCTGGTAAAGTGGGGATTTGAAATGCCCCCACAATGGCACCCTATGTTATGGATAATGTTGCCTACCGCTGCGATTGGTTTGGTTCTGTTTATTATTAGCACCATGCTGAAGCAGTTATTACAGCCATTGAAGTCTTAATTAATCTCAATAAACATCCGTGTGTTCACGGATGTTTATACCCCAAAGGTAACTTGCGGATATCTCTTTCACTATTAGGTTAATGTATTTGTCAGGGCATGTTCTAGTTCGGGGTAACAAAAATGAAAACCCTGTGACTCCAATTTTGCTGGTAAAGCACGTTGCCCATCGAGCAGCAATGAGGCAGATTCCCCTAATCCGATTTTAAGTAACCAAGCAGGTGTGCTTAAAATATGCGGGCGATGTAAAACCTTCGCCAAGGTTTGACTGAATTCTTTATTGGTTACGGGGTTTGGAGCGGTGAAGTTAAATGCACCTTGTGCTTGTGGCGTTTTAAGTAAAAATAAAATCCCTTTCACCATGTCCTGCAAATGAATCCAAGGGAAATATTGTTGTCCGTCTCCGAGTGGTCCACCAAGCCCTAATTGATAAGCGGGTAGCATTTTGGCAAGTGCTCCACCATGTTTAGCGAGCACGATACCGGTACGTAATAAGCATACCCGTGTTTTATCTGATTGCGCGAGTAAGGCTGTATCTTCCCATTTTGTACAGACGGTTTGAGCGAAATCAAGAGGGGAGGAGCTTGCGTCATCCTCGTTTTTTATTTGTAGGCTTTCATCAAATGGATTAGATTTTTGATCGCCATAGATACCCACCGCAGAACCACTGATAAATGTATGAGGAGGATTACTGCTCGCATTTATTTTATCTACTATTGCATCAGTAATTGCCCAGCGGCTTTCACAAATAATCTGTTTTTGTTTGTCGCTCCAACGTTTATTAACAATAGGCTCACCCGCAAGATTAATGACCACATCAATATCATTGAAGTCACTGAGCTCTTCGATAGATGAGATGACTTTGATGTGATGCCCTAATCGTTGGTAGGCCATTGCTGGGTTGCGACTTAGTACGGTTATATGATCATGATTGAAATGTGGCAGCAGTGCTTTACCTATAAATCCGGTTCCACCTGTTACTAATATATTCATGTCTGTGCTTCTCCTTCTGCTACCGTTCAGATAATACGCCTCTTTTAAAATATTCGATCAAAGAATTATTGCCGGACACAGGTCTTTAAGTGTCAGTCGGTATAAGTATAACCAAGTGTGTTTGCTCAGGAATAAATATCCTTAAATTCCCTCAAGATGCTCGCTGAGATCGCTTTGAATTCTGCACCTTGAAGTGGTTTAGCTATACAGGCCTTTGAAATAGCAGAATGAGAAAAAATACTACTTTTACAAGGTCTTTTTATCATGAATATTTAATAGTGTGGTGGGCTTCTCGCCTCGCGCAATAAAAGTTGTGTCTAAATATTAATGAGCCATAAATATAGTAGGTGAATTAATATCACAACAAGGAGATGCATGAAATCTATCATGGCTTTATTGAAAGCAATGCTCTCTAGTTTTCGTGATTTATTACCGATTATTTTTGTGATCAGTTTTTTTCAACTGGTGGTATTACAACAGCCGTTACCGCAATGGGGACCGATATTACTCGGGCTTATTTTTGTGGTGATGGGATTAACCTTTTTTATTTTTGGTTTAGAGATGGGTTTGTTTCCCATTGGTGAATCAATGGCGCACGCTTTTGCTAAAAAAGGCAGCTTAGCTTGGTTATTAGTCTTCGCTTTTTGTTTAGGTTTTGGTACCACCATTGCTGAACCCGCATTAACTGCAGTTGCCACAGAGGCCGCAGAAGTCGCGGCAGAAGGTGGCATGATAGATAACAATCAAGAAGCACAATTAGACTATGCCTCTGGCTTGCGATTGACGGTCGCTTTTTCTGTTGGGCTAGCCATTATGCTGGGGGTTATTCGTATTCTAAAAGGCTGGCCAATTCAGTGGATGATTGTGGGGGGCTATTTACTGGTAATGATCATGACCTGGTTTGCTCCACCAAGCATTATCGGCATTGCTTATGATTCTGGGGGCGTTACTACATCGACCATTACAGTGCCCTTAGTCACCGCTTTAGGCGTGGGCCTAGCCTCGTCAATTAAAGGGCGAAACCCGATGATTGACGGCTTTGGTTTAATTGCGTTTGCCTCATTAACGCCCATGATTTTTGTGATGGGGTACGGCATGGTGTTGAGCTAATGAGGATGACCTAAAGACATGAGTCAATTTGCTTCAACACTTGTGCAATTTTCTGACACTTTAATGATGACGGTGCGCGACGTTGCACCCATCGTAGTGATTATCTTTGGGTTTCAGTTAGCTGTTTTACGTCGCCCCGTTGCTAATTGGCGCCGTGTCGTTTTGGGGTTTGTTTACGTTATTGTTGGTTTATCGTTGTTCTTAATGGGTTTAGAACTGGCGTTATTTCCGTTGGGCGAATCGATGGCCGAGCAACTGACGGCACCTGAGTTTTTGTATGGTGAAGGGGCAGTCATTCCTTTGGTTATTGACTGGGTAGATTACTATTGGGTATATATTTTTGCCGCCGCAATAGGGTTTAGTACCACAGTGGCAGAGCCATCCTTGATTGCGGTCGCGATCAAAGCGAGTCAGGTCTCGGGCGGTACAATTCAAGTAAATGGATTACGTATTGCCGTTGCATTAGGCGTTGCCATGGGCATTGCTTTAGGCAGTTATCGTATTGTGGTGGGTGACCCTTTGCATTATTACATTATGGCGGGGTATATCATTGTAGTGGTACAGACTTACTTTGCACCTAAATCAATTGTGCCGTTAGCGTATGACTCTGGTGGTGTGACAACATCGACGGTAACAGTGCCGATAGTGACGGCATTAGGGTTAGGGCTAGCATCTACGGTTCCGGGGCGTAACCCGATGTTAGATGGTTTTGGTTTGATCGCGTTTGCCAGTTTATTTCCGATGATCACAGTGATGGGGTATGCCCAATTATCGGTTTGGCTGGAAAGGAGAGCTGAATAATGCGTTTTAAATTGTTAATTGCTTTTGTTGAAGATTCAAAAACAGATTCTGTACTCGATGCAGCACGTGATGCGGGAGCAACGGGAGCAACTGTTATTAATAATGCTCGTGGAGAAGGGTTGAATAAAAAGAAAACCTTTTTCGGTCTTACTTTAGAGGTACAGCGTGACGTTATCTTATTTGTGGTTGAAGAGCATTTGGCACGATCGATTTTAGAAACGATTGAAGACGTTGGCGAATTTGATAGTGAGAAAGGGCAAGGTATTGCACTTCAGCTAAATATTGAGGATGCAGTTGGTGTAGCTCACCAAATTGAAGAGTTAACCAAGGTGGTTGGGGACAAGTTATGAATGAATATAATTTGAGTCATCGTGAGTTTGGCGATCAGCGTATTATTCGAGTACGCGATGTAATGATGGATGCTTACGCGATGGTTGAAGGCGTTACTACGGTTGCAGATGCGATCGTTATTGCCAAGCAGCGCCAGGTTAAAGCGTTAATCGTTAATAAGCGCAATGCCGATGATGAATACGGTATTGTGTTGATGAATGATATTGCCAAGCAAGTGTTGGCTCAAGATCGTTCACCGAAGCGTACTAATATCTATGAAATTATGACTAAGCCTGCACTATCGGTGAGTGCTTCGATGGATGTTCGTTATTGTGCACGATTATTCGAACGCTTTGGGATCAGCCGTGCCCCTGTTATTGAAGATGGCAAGGTATTGGGCATGGTGAGTTATAACAATATTGTATTAAATGGCATGTTGCATGATTGAACGTATTTAACGGTGTTTCAATCTTAAATTGAGTGTGTTTTGAAACGATGCTGAATAGAAAAAAGCAGCAGATAAGCGTAATATACTGTTCCTGTTTTACAACGTGTGACTTTGCCTTATGAAATTATTTTTTGCCTCCGATATACATGGCTGCTACGACAGCGCGAAAAAAGCGATTGCTGCATTTGAGCAAAGCGGAGCTCAGCACTTAATATTATTAGGCGATGTCTTGAATCCTGGTCCAAGAAATACTGTTCCTGCGGGTTATGCGCCGACTAAAGTCGCTGATTTATTGAATCAGTTTGGTGACTGTATTATTGCCGTGCGTGGTAACTGCGACAGTGAAGTCGATCAGATGCTGCTTGATTTCCCGATGTTAGCGGACTACAACTTAGTGCTTTTGCCTAACGGTCGACGTTTATTTTTGACCCATGGTCACTTATATAATGCCGATAAGCACCCACGCTTAAAAGTAGGTGATGTGATTGTATCGGGTCATACACATATCCCCGTGGCTGAACAAAAAGGGGACCTTGTATTGTTTAACCCCGGATCAGTCACCATGCCTCGTGGCGATCATCAGGCAAGTTTCGGTATGTTTGAAGATAACATGCTAAAAGTCATCACATTTGATGGTGATGTGCTCCTTTCTGTAGCACTGAACTAAATTCATCTATAGATATTTCGGCGTAAAAAGTCAGTTTTAAAATAAGCAGTAAGACAAAAAAAGCGCATTCACTTTCATGGCTATTTGAATGAGTGGTGCGCTTTTTAGTTTGTATTTAATACCAACTACAAGGTGGTTAACGATCGGCATGACCTAAATCCCGCTCAGGATCGATAACATCCCGTACGCGTTGTTTTAGCTGCTTGGCATCAGGAAACCCACCGTCCGCTTTACGCTCCCAAATCAGCTGCTCATTACAGTGCACCTCGAAGCGCCCGCCTGTGTCTGGGTGCAAACTGATGGTTTCAATTTCTTCGCTGAATGTATGTAGTAATTCTTGAGACATCCATGTTGCGCGTAACATCCAGTTACACTGACGACAGTAGTAAATATCTATTTTTGCTTTATTCATGTTGACCTCTTTACAAGAATGATACGAAAGGGTTGAAGCCGATAAGTAACTTGAAAGCAATTACAAAGGCTAATACTGCTAAGCAGTGTTTGGTTAAGAGAGGCCTTTTTGAATTACAAGGGGCACATCTACACCGTCCCATACGACATAACACACCTATGCAATGTAAATAATTCCTTTGTTTACAATTCCATACATATTTTAAGGGTTAAGGGGTTGCCTGAATATAATCATTCACCTCGGAATATGCGAACAAAGATTGCGTTTTTTTCGATGATTTATGGTGTTTAAGGCTTGAAATTAACCCTTGTTGGGTTCAGTATCCGCTGTCAATTTTTTGTATTTCAATATGTATCAGGTGAGTGTTTATGAATCAGGGTCAATTTGATTCCCTTTTACCGCCGCAGATGGCGGAAAAAGCTGCAGAAGTCGGAGTAGGTAAGGCAACTAAAGACCCAATGAAGTCTTTTCTGTTGGCTATTACTGCAGGACTGCATATTGGGATTGCGTTTATTTTCTATACCACGGTGACGACGGGCTCTGGGGATATGGCATGGGGAATGAGCAAGTTCATCGGTGGACTTGCATTTAGCCTCGGGCTTATTTTAGTTGTGATCACTGGTGGTGAACTTTTTACGAGCTCTGTCTTGACGTTAGTGGCTCGCGCGAGTGGAAAAATTAGCTGGAAAAGCTTATGTATGAACTGGGGCGTTGTTTATATCGGTAACTTGATCGGTGCATTGTTACTGGTGGGTATCATGCTAGTGGCTAAGCAGTACATGTCGGCTAATGGCGCGGTAGGCATTAATACCATGCAGATTGCTCAGCATAAATTGCATCATGGCTTCTTTCAGGCCGTTGCACTTGGCATTATGTGTAACGTATTAGTCTGTGCTGCCGTTTGGATGACCTTCAGTGGCCGCACCCTAACCGATAAAATTTTGGTTATGATTTTACCTGTTGCAATGTTTGTATCTTCAGGTTTTGAGCACTGTATTGCTAACATGTTTCAAGTACCGATGGCGATTGGTATTAAGACATTGGCATCGCCTGAGTTTTGGCAACTGAGTGGTATGAATCCAGCTGATTTTGCTGATTTAACCATGAGTAATTTTATTATTAATAATCTTATTCCAGTGACTCTCGGTAACATTATCGGTGGTGGTGTGTTCGTCGGGATGGGTTACTGGCTCATTTACTTACGTAGTGAGTAATGGCAACCTAGACCGGTTTCTGAGTACTCTTGTTGGTTAGAATGGTTCATACCAGAATAATGGTATGATATCAGTTGTTTACTGAGGGCGCTTAGAGTAGAGCGCACAAAACTATAAAGAACATTAAAAGGTCATAATGATGAGCAGATCATTATGGCCTTTTTGATATGAAAGACGTAAACCCTCTTCATTTTTTCTGCATCAATTGTTTATTACTGGGCGTGACTGGGTAATTTAAACGTGTTGTAGTATCTGTTTTTCCAAGTTAAAAGCAAAAAAAACGCCCCTGCATTGCTGCAGAAGCGTTCGATATTACTTGTTTAGCTAATCAGTAATTACTTAGCGTCTTCAGATTGTTTTGCCTGAATCGCAGTCAGTGCAACTGTGTATACGATATCGTCTACAAGTGCGCCACGAGAAAGGTCGTTCACCGGCTTACGCATGCCCTGAAGCATAGGACCGATAGAAACTAGGTCAGCTGAACGCTGTACCGCTTTGTACGTCGTGTTACCAGTGTTTAGGTCTGGGAATACGAATACTGTTGCTTTACCCGCTACAGGAGAATTAGGCGCTTTAGAAGCGGCTACATTTTCCATGATTGCAGCATCGTACTGTAGAGGACCGTCGATGATTAGATCAGGACGTTTCTCTTGAGCAATGCGTGTCGCTTCACGTACTTTATCAACATCAGCACCCTTACCAGATGTACCAGTAGAGTATGAGATCATAGCAACGCGAGGTTCGATACCGAAGGCTTTTGCAGAATCAGCAGATTGAATTGCGATTTCAGCAAGTTGTTCAGCATTTGGATCTGGGTTAATTGCACAGTCACCGTATACCAATACTTGATCAGGCAGAAGCATGAAGAATACTGAAGATACGATAGATGCATCTGGTGCTGTTTTGATGATTTGGAACGGAGGAACGATAGTATTAGCTGTCGTGTGTACCGCACCAGAAACAAGACCATCAACTTCATTGTTTTCTAGCATCATTGTGCCTAAGAAAACAGAATCTTGAAGCTTTTCACGTGCAACAACATCAGTCATGCCCTTCGCACCGCGAAGCTCAACAAGACGTTTCACGTAGTTTTCACGAACTGCTTCAGAGTCGATGATTGTAACGCCAGCACCTAGTGTAACGCCTTGCTGTTCAGCAACACGTTTGATTTCTTCTGGGTTACCAAGAAGAACACACTCAGCAATACCACGTTCAGCACAGATTGCTGCAGCTTTAACGGTACGAGGTTCGTCACCTTCAGGAAGTACAACACGCTTAGCTGCTTTTCGCGCTAACTCTGTTAATTCATAACGGAATGCTGGTGGGCTTAAACGACGCTCTTTAGCCGAACCTTCAGTTAATGATTCAATCCACTGACCATCGATGTGGCTAGCCATGTATTCATTAACGAATTCTACACGTTCTTTATCGTCTGCTGGTACTTCAAGGCTGAAGCTCTGAAGATTCAGAGATGTCTGCCAAGTGTTACCCAGTGCAGTCATCACAGGTAAGCCTGTTGCGAATGCACGCTCACAAAGATCCATCACTGGCTTAGGTAGCTCATAGCCGCCAGTCAGAAGAAGTGCGCCGATTTCAACACCATTCATTGCGGCAAGACATGCTGCAACGATAACGTCAGGGCGGTCTGCAGAAGTCACTAGTAGTGAACCAGGACGGAAGTGCTCAACCATGTGCGGAATAGAACGTGCACAGAAAGTGATGCTCTTAATACGACGAGTCGCAATGTCACCTTCGTTGATGATTTCAGCGTTAAGGTGCGCTGCAATATCAGTTGAACGTGTTGCAATTAGCTCTGAGCTCCATGGTGCACAACCAAGTACACGAATAGGGCTAGAGTTGAATACTTGCATAACTTCAACGTTTAGCGGAATAGTTGTACCGTCTACATCGTCAAAGATTTCAGATAGGTCAGGGCGAGTACGGCCTTCAGCATCTACAGGTGCGTTTAGCTTGTTAACAATAACGCCTGAGATTTGCTTGTTTTTAATGCCGCCGAAGTTAGAACATGCTACTTCGATACGCTCTTTTAGTTGTGCAGGGTTATCAGTACCGTGCGCAATAACGAATACGATTTCCGCACCCAGCGTTTTAGCAATTTCATAGTTTATCTGGTTAGCAAATGGGTGCTTGCGAGTCGGTACAAGACCTTCGATTAATGCTACTTCAGATTGCGCGGTTGATTCTTTGAAACGCGCGACAATGTCTTCTAGCAGTACATCACTTTGGTCGTTACGAAGAAGTTCTTCGGCACGTGCCATTGTAAATGGTTCTGCAATTTCCATATCGCTGTTAGCACGGATGATCGTTGTAGTCAGATCCGGCTGCTCACCACCATGACGCGGTTGTGCGATAGGCTTGAAGAAAGAAACACGAACGCCTTTGCGTTCCATTGCACGTAAAACACCAAGGCTTACGCTTGTTAGACCAACACCAGCGCCAACTGGGATGAGCATAATAGTACGGGACACTATGAATTCCTCAAACTATTGAATAATACAGCGCTGTTCGATAACGATTCTAAAGGCAGGTCGATCTGCAAATTAGAACAATTATGGAGCAACGCCACAACAAACAATTGTATTACACATGAAAAAACGGCCAGCCTAGGCCAGCCGTTCTAATAATCGTTAAATTAGATAGCAGCTAGAAGCGCTGTATCTTCTGCGATAACTAGTTCTTCGTTAGTAGAAACTACCATTGCAGGTACACGGCTGTTTGCAGTCGTGATAACACCTTCGCCACCGAAGCGTGCTTTTAGGTTAGCGTCGCCGTCTACTTCGATACCGAAGATAGATAGACGGTTAAGTACCATTTCACGGATAGGTGCAGAGTTTTCACCGATACCACCAGTAAACACGATAGCATCTAGACGGCCTTCCATTGTCGCTGCGTAGCTAGCTACGTACTTAGCTAGACGGTGACAGAATACATCCATTGCACGTGTTGCTTCTTCTTTTGTACCGTAGTTTTCTTCAACGAAACGACAGTCAGAAGTCACACCAGTAAGACCAAGTAGGCCAGACTCTTTAGTGAACATTGTGTTAATTTCAGCAACGCTCATACCTAGACGGTCGTGTAGGTGGAACATAACTGCAGGGTCAAGGTCACCACAACGTGTACCCATCACTAGACCTTCAAGCGGAGTTAGGCCCATAGAGATATCTACAGATTTACCGCCTTTAATTGCACATACAGATGCGCCGTTACCTAGGTGACAGTTGATGATGTTTAGTTCATCAAGTGGCTTGTCTAGTAGTTTCGCTGTTTCACGAGCGATGAAACGGTGTGATGTACCGTGTGCGCCGTAACGACGGATGCCGTTTTCTTTGTATAGACGGTAAGGAATCGCGTATAGGAACGCTTCCTGAGGCATTGTCTGGTGGAATGCAGTATCGAATACAGCAACGTTCTTAAGAGTAGGGAAGTTGTGCTTAGCAGCTTCAATACCAATAACGTGCGCTGGGTTATGAAGAGGTGCGAAGTCAGACGCATCAATAACGCCTTGAAGTACTTCATCGTTAATAAGTGCTGAAGCAGAGAACTGCTCGCCACCGTGAACGATACGGTGACCGATAGCGCCTAGTGCGTCTTTAAGTTCTGGCTTAGAAGCAAGGATAGTGTCAACCATGAATGCTAGTGCTTCTTCGTGCGCAGCGCCTTCACCTAGTTGAGCTTCGTGCTTACCATCAAGCTTCCATTTGATGCGTGATTCTGGAAGACCTAGACATTCTGCTAGACCTGTTAGGTGCTCTTCACCTGATACAGGATCAATGATTGCGAACTTAAGAGATGAACTACCGCAGTTTAGAACTAAAACCAGCTTAGACATGAGAGTGACTACCTATAATCTGTCTGTAGAATTGATATTCGTGAGAATAAAAAAAAGTACCCATAGCGTAGACGACTTTTGATACAGTCAGTCTAAATCGGGTTAAATTTGTGCACTATCCGTAGGGCGAGAATTGAGTAACCCACAATCCTGGGTCATCCTTGATGGCTGCTTTAGGTTGCCTAAATGGTAATTACAGGCAACAATTATCTTAAAGCGTGCTTAGGATAGCCGATTGTTACCCAATATAACAAAAAGATTTTAGAAAAATTTAATTTGAATCAAGTTTATTACTACTTTATTTTAATGATTATAGTTTTTTTTGATAAATGGTGCTTTATGACTCAACGTACGGTTTGGCAACACTTCCAAAATGGTCAGCAGTACATGGCAACATGGCCTATGCGCAAAGAGCTAGCAGCCATATTTCCAGAACAGCGCTACATTAAAGCGACAAAATTCGCGACTCGTGTTATGCCTGCCGTTGCAGTAATGAGTGTCTTAAGCCAAATGGCATTCAATAACTACAGTGCTTTACCACAAGCAATGACGGTGGCGCTATTTGCATTGACTATGCCTTTGCAAGGTTTGTGGTGGTTGGGTAAGCGCAGTCGAACGACGTTACCACCTTCATTAGCCATTTGGTATCGTGAGATTTATGAAAAGATCACCAGTGAAGGATATGCAATGCAGCCGTTGAAAAAACAGCCTCGATACCTTGAATTGGCAGAAGTATTAAATCGCGCGTTTAAGCAACTGGATAAAACATCTTTGGAACGGTGGTTTTAGCGAGAGGTGCGGTTTCGTGGATTTCGCGAATGCGACCTAATACCAGAAAGTAAAAAAGCCCTGAGTAAGGGCTTTTTTGGTTTAGGTCAGTCATGTTCTGCGCCGCAAGATGATAGCGAATTGATCAAACTATCGTAAAGCCCTACCCAGTACTGCCTTCAATACTGCTGTTAACAGTGAAACTATTAACAGCGAAAATGTTTATTCGTCTTCAAATAAGCCGTCTAGTGGCTTTTTAGTACGAATGCCATCTTTAACTAAAATCTCAAGATAGAATGAAGTCAGTTCTAATTTCTCTGCTTCATCGATGCACTTGTTGATTTCTTTAAGGTGGATTACTTTTGCTTCTTGTTCGGTGTGACCAAACTTACAATCAAAATCCCAAAAATCGACACCAGAAGGAAGCTGCTTATTACGCTCTCTTTTGATGTACTTTTTCACTTCACTTTTAACTGATTCAACGACTCTTGGCACAGCTTTTTTTGGGTGAGTTAAAGCAAATGTTTTTTTCATTGTTTTCCTAAATCTAAATAAGGGCTCAGAAAAGATAGAGCGCTAGACATATTTTACTTCAATTCTACAACAGTAGCGACGGTGAAGTGGTATTTCAATTGATTCTAGGATTTTTATACGCATAGAGATAACAAGTAACTCTTTCATTTTTCATCGTTAAAAAATGTTTTTGATTTTTTATAATGCGCTAGAAGAGGGGAGTAATGAGTAATTTGAGAGAAGTGTTATATAAAAAGTGACAATTTAATGTGTTGAGATAACCCCGTAATAATCTATCTCGAATATACAGGGTTATGCTCGTTGAATGTAATTAACTCAGTAAAAGGCTGTCATCTGCTAATTCTTCGCCTCGCACTTTGCTGAACATTTCAAGTAGCTGTTTCACGTCCATGCTTTCTCGTTCTTGACCTTTAACGTCTAAAACGATTTCACCTTGGTGAAGCATGACTGTCCGATCACCGTGCGCAAGGGCATCTTTCATTGAGTGCGTTACCATCATTACGGTGAGATCGAACTCTTTCACCACTTTAGTTGTAAGGGCGAGTACAAAAGCGGCCATTCTTGGATCCAGTGCTGCAGTGTGTTCATCAAGTAATAACAGTTTACTGTCGGCCAATGTGGCCATGACTAAGCTTACCGCTTGGCGCTGACCGCCTGAAAGTAAGCCAATACTGTCACCTAAGCGATCTTCTAAACCTAAACCTAGAATACTGATGCGCTCTTGAAAGAGTTTACGGCGGTTTGATGATAGCGCCATTTTCCAACTACGTTGGCTGCCACGTTTATAGGCTAACGCCATATTCTCTTCAATTGTTAAAGAGGCACAAGTGCCAGCTAAGGGATCTTGAAATACACGCGCTGCATATTGTGCGCGTTGATAAACAGATTTCTCCGTTACATCAATATTATCAATTAATACCTGCCCATCGCTCATCGGGGTTTCGCCACTGACTGCGCCCAATAATGTCGATTTACCTGCACCGTTTGAGCCAATCACAGTGACAAATTGCTTTTCAGGCACCACTAAATTAATGCCACGAAGTGCTTGGTTTTCTAAAATTGTGCCTTCGTTGAAGGTAACGCGAATATCATTTAATTCAATCATCTTTAGCTTTACCTCCTAGGCGAGTTTTTTAGTGGCTGTTACGCGTTTCTTTTTGCGCTTAAAGCTGTTTTTCATTCGAGGTGCAATTAAGGCAACCGCAACAAGAACAGCAGTGATCAAATTAAGATCGGAAGCTTTAAGCCCAAACATACCTGAACTTAATGCAAAAGCGACTGCGAGACGGTATAGCACTGAGCCGACAATAACTGCGACGACGGCAACCCATATTTTTCTACCTGGGATAAGGGTTTGCCCCAAGATAACCGCGGCAAGGCCGACCACAATGGTTCCGACCCCCGAAGTGACATCTGCAAAGCTGTTTGTTTGAGCGAAAAGAGCGCCAGAAAAACCGACAAATCCATTTGAAAGTGCAAGACCAAGGTAGGTATATAACGCAGTGTTGCCGCCTTGTGCATTTACCATGCGGCTATTCACGCCCGTTGCACGCAGACCTAAGCCAAAATCACTGGCTAACAAACGAATGATGAACCAAGCACTGAAGACCACAAGCAGAGCAACAACCAATAAGCGAATTAAATTAGAGTCAAGGCCGTAATCCATCGCAAAATTTTCGAACGGGGTCAAAATAGTCTCTTCCCCTAAAAGAGCAAGATTAGGGCGACCCATAATGCGGATATTGATAGAGAAAGCGGCAATCATAGTCAGAATACTGGCCAATAAATGCAAAATATTGCAGCGAATGGCTAAAAATCCAGTCACTAAACCACAAGCGCCACCAGCAAAAATTGCTAGTAATGTGGCGATCCATGGGTTAATGCCAGCTACGATTGCGGTAGCAGCGACCGCAGCACCCATAGGGAAACTACCATCGACGGTTAAATCGGGAAAATCTAAAACGCGAAAAGTCAGGTATACACCAAGTGCAACCAATCCATACACTAATCCAATTTCTAGCGTACCGATGAAGGCAAAGAAAGACATCTATAACACTCCTTGTCTTATACTAATCTAGATAAGCATCTGACCATCAACTTATCCAGAAGGGTATTATATGAAAGAGGCAAGAGTTATGGCTCTTACCTCTTGCCATTTGAAACTTATTTTTCGATTGAGGTTGCACGCGCTAATACTGCTGCTGGGAAGGTAATCCCTAATTTCTCGGCCGCTTTTTGATTTAAGGCTAAATCTGAACCCTTAGCTACATTAACTGGCAAATCAGCAACTTTGGTTCCTTTTAGTAGCGCATCAACATAGTCTGCTGTTTGAATACCAACTTGGTAATAATCAAAGCCTAATGCAGCAAGTGCACCATTTTCAATATAGGTAGTGGATGCACCAATAATCGGTTTGTTTGCTTGGTTTGCAGCGTTCACTAGTCCATCAATTGCGCTGGCAACCGTGTTATCTGTCGGGGCGTAAATAACATCAACTTTTGATGCAATAATTTGCGCTGCTGACTGAACATCTGCACTTTTAAGCGCCGTACCTTCTACTACTTCAATGCCTTTTGCTTTTGCGGCTTCGCGGAGTAATTCTACTAACGCAACAGCATTGGATTCGCCAGGGTTAAAGACCACCCCTATACTTTTTAGATTTGGAATGATTTCTTGCATTAGCTCAACATGCTGAGCAACGGGTGATAAGTCAGAAAGGCCAGTTACATTACCGTTGGGTTTGTCCATGTTTTTAACAAGCTTTGCGCCAACAGGATCAGTAACAGCAGTAAACACAACGGGAATAGAACGAGTAGAAGCGGCAAGGGCTTGTGCGGTTGGTGTTGCAATACCGACGAGAACATCTGGTTGTTCACCGACAAATTGTTTGGCTATTTGAACGGCAATGGCAGGATTACCCTGTGCTGTCTGATAAGTGAATTCAAGGTTTTCACCTTCGACGTATCCTTTTTCTTTTAAACCATCCAGTAAACCTTGGCGTGCAGCATCAAGAGCGGGGTGTTCAACGATTTGTGATACTGCGACTTTGGCAACATCCGCGAAGGCAGATGCGGATGATAGTGCGAATGATGCCGCTATACCGGCCGCGATAAGTAGTTTTTTACCCTTCATTGCAAGCTCCTTGCTTTATTATTTTATCCATTTAGAGAGCAGTCTCTAGTTCGAACTGTGATCTCATAGGATAATGTTTTAGCGCAAAGCGAAAAGAAAGAACATCTAATTTTTAACAACCTTGAAACATTATATCTATCTAATATGTGGTTCATTGATAAAATAGCGGTGGATTGGTTTGAATTCTGCAGGGTGCGCAGCGTTTAAGTGCTGTAATTTAGGTGTCAACTTGGTTGATTATTCTTAATTGGAATTTTTGATAATATTGCTCTTAATTGATTTATTTTTCGCGCTAAAAAAATCAAAGCCTATTCAGTTTCAGGAAAGGTCGATGCAGGATACTGAACCAGTAAAAGGGATATATAGCTGTATCTCTCCTAAGTCCTCCACCAGCTGGCCGCCGATGGGGGACTACTCTTTTCTGGCTATTCGTTTTATTTGGTATAACACTTCAATTCTTTATTTCTGCCTGAAATGCTTTTCATTGCAGCCATCATTTTATCTTTACTGACATAACCTTTGGGCAGTGGCATCACATTGACTCTATAATCAGGTGCATCCTCAGCGATATTCGATTGCTCAGTGACAGGAGTCACCATAACGACATTAAGTTCTGGGTTACGTGCCTTAATGCGTGATGCTGTACCTAAGCCTTCAGCAATATGGAAGCGCCCTGCAACATGGATTATTTGCTTACCAGGATGTTTCGCTAAATAATCCACCATACTTTCTGCCATGGTATCATCCCAAGCGGTTTGTGCAGCAAACTGGCGTTGTGTTTTTGCTTCATCACCGTGGTGCATGGATGCTTTGAATTTCGCTTGGTAAGCATCGGCTGTTAATGTTAAATCATGAGCTACCCACTTACGTTCGTTACTCGGTAGGCGATCAAGATAATCAGCGCCTTCTCGACCAATACAGCGAACAATAGGCTTAGGCGCATTCGCGGCAATCACATCCAAACCATTTTGCTTTGCCAATTCCACTAAAGGGCGGTAGTCACTAATGTAGTTAGGCCAAGCATTTCCTTCTTTTATGAGCGTTTTTTCGCCAACTTCTCCCGCTAAATATTGATCAAGCAAAGGTTGCTTGTCGCGGGTAAATTGTTCCATCGATAAAGCCATATTGGGGTTTTGACGATAAAGTTCAGCAAACAGTTGGGCTTGCATTAAGTGCGCCCCCGGGTGCCCATGCCATTCGCCCACAAGAACAATATCGGCATCGCTAATTGCTAGGGCAAGCTTTGATAGGTTAAGCGTTGCACCTTGTGGTGAGGTGATCGTGTAATCATACATTGTGGGGGGTAAGGGTTGCGTAGCCGTTGTATTTACAGGTAATTCAGACTGTGTTGCACAGCCCATAAGCATGCCGGTTAGCGCAAGAGAGAACCACTTTTTCATTTGAATATCACACCTTAAAAAATAACGTACATGCGAAGATGTGCATGTCAAAGTCGAAATACACAGTATGAATACCTATTTTATTCATGATGGGATCAAGCCTCATGCAATAGGTATAACTGTAGACGGTGTGTGATAGTAATGGAGGTGAGATTGATTATCAAATGCAATTGATAATCAATACCCTAAAGTTAAAGAAAAAGAAGAGAGTTGTTATTGGCGACGATAAACGCGGATTGAAAAGTCGGCTTCACAGCGTAAATCAACCGCCGTTTTTAGTTGTTCCCATACTGCATCTGATGTTTTCCATGCGAAAGGTGTCATTTGCATTAAGGCTGTTGCCTCTTCATCGTTTAACGTCATGTCGTAATGTAATTGCTGATCTGTGACTAAATCGAAGCCTTCTATGACTTCTGGTTCCATGTCGTGCAAGTGTACGCCGTTATAAATTAACTCTTTTAACTGGTATAGGTGACGCGCAGCAGGGGAAACAGTCACTAAAATACCGTCTTTTTTAACTGCGCGTTGTAACTCTTCATCTTTACAAGGAGCGTAAATACGTACGATACCGTCAAGATACGCATCGGAATAGGGTAAACGGTGGCTCGATGCGACACAGAAGTGGCAGTTTTTGTAGCGTTTGGCGGCATAGCGAACAGCTACTTTAGATATATCTAACCCATGTACGCTTAATTTAGGGTGTTTAGCCTGTAATTGGGTAAATTCAGACGTGTAATACCCCTCGCCACAACCAATATCTAATAATTGTTGCGCGTTCTCTGGCAATTGCTCATCAAGATGCTTGATCACAGCCTCGCGCAGTGGATGGTAGTGGTTGGTATTTAAAAACAAACGTCGTGCTTGCATCATTTCTTGGTTATCACCAGGGTTCTTTGAACTTTTATGCTGAACGGGCATTAAATTCACATAGCCTTCTTTAGCTAGATCAAACTGATGATTATTCTCGCAGCGCCAGTATTGAGTATGGTTGACTAAAGCTGAGTGACACAAAGGGCATTGATAAGACATGATGGAAACCGCACGATTAAATTCAGTGCTCATTGTAATACCAAACCTCGAAAGTAACTACCCACTGAATACTTCCTTATTTGCCTTCTATACGCTCGTTACTTAAGAGATTAAAGGATATACATCACATAATTCGCGATGAAAAAATAGAGCTGAATCACAGTTGAAAACTATTATTTCACAGCGTGAAATAAGGATCCTTTCATTCAGCTTTTATTCAGCATTCTCGGTTATCTTGCACCTTAACTTGAACGATAAATGCATGTGAAGTCATTTTTTGCTCATGTTTTTTTCCATTAAATAATTTGTATTGTCCTCTATGTAGTAGAAGGTATGTCACTGTTGCTATTGATTTTCAGTGATCTTTCAAGGAAGAAAAGAGCTGCATGACTTTGTCTGTGTGACCGCCGAATCCACATAATCAAAGTCGGGATGAAAAAAATAACAATATTAGGATTTCAAACAATGAAAAAGACAGTATTAGCAGTTCTTTTACCTGCCATGTTAGTGGCTGGCGCAGCACAAGCCGCAACCGTTTACCAAGGTGAAGACGGTTCAAATGTTGATGTTTACGGCCGTTTAGGTTTTAACGTTAATGATCGTGATAACGATGCAGATGACAGCAAAGTGGTTGGTCAATTCGATGGTCGTTTAGGCCTAGGTGGTTCTCAAACGGTTAACGATAAAGTATCGGTAATTGGTTGGGCTGAGTACCAAGTAGGTGCCGCTGAAGGTAAAAATGAAGGTTCTGACCTGACTGCTCGTTATGTATGGGCAGGTGTTGATGCTTCTGAATACGGTAAATTCACTGCTGGTCGTGTGGCTTCAGGCCTGATCATGTCCACAGATATTGCTGATGTGTTCTCTTTGTCTGATGTAACACTTGCACGTCAAGCGGGTCTTGTGAACAAGAACGCAACGCAAGTTTTCCGTCAAGATGATACGTTACAGTACCAAAATAGCTTTGGTGCATTGGACGTATCTGCAGCCTATATTCTAGGTAACAACGTTACAAATTACGAAACTAAGAATGGTTATAACCTTGCAGCGCGTTACACAATTGATATGGGTAATGCGGGTAAGTTAGCGCCAGTTGTGTCTTACCAGCAAAACAATGCTGATAGCGATCGTTCTGATAAAGTTGATCAATACGATTTTTGGGCTGTAGGTACACGTTACTACTTGAACGATTTAATGTTGGGTGCAGTGTACTCTGAAGATGAAGTAACGTACAAAGGCCAAGAAAATTCACAAGATAAAGTGTACGAATTGACAGCTGTTTATGATGTGAATGCTGACTGGGTACTTCGTGCTGGTTACCGTAACCTTGAAAACACTGGCGGTGATGAAGCGAAGTACAAAGATACAACGGTTGAAGCACAATATAAGATGACTGATCGTTCGTCTATCTTCACGAGCTATGTATTCCGTGATGGTGATAACGGAACGGGTAACATCTGGAGCGATTGGAACAACGCTGAAGAAAATTACTTTAACGTAGGTCTACGTTACGAGTTCTAATTAAACCGTTAACGTGTGAGACAAGGCCAGCGGTGATACGCTGGCTTTATTGTTTATTGAATATCTATTTTCAGAGAGAAAGCATGATGAAAAAAACACTGTTGGCATTTACGTTGCCTTTGGTATTGGCATCACAAGCTGCGATGGCAGACGTAACCTTGAAAGTGCCTGGCAATTTTGAAATTCTTGCGGCCCAGCATCTGGAAATCAAAAAAGCGACAAAAACAGTAGTACTATCGGAAGGTGATCAGCAGGTGTTGGTACGTTTTGATAGTCCTACTAATCCACATTCGACGGGGCAATCGATGGGGTATGTGTCATCACAACCGATTTTAATTCGTTTTTCCGCGAATGATGGTGAGGTGGTTAAACTAGTTGCTCCTCGTGTTGATACCCAACAAGACGTAAAACGTTTTGCTAAGAACCCTAGTTTTGAATTAACCGATACAGCTGGCAAGTCTGTTAGTTTTGAGAGTGAAAAGGTGGTGGTATCAGGTTCACCATTAATGGCTAACTATAATAATATTTTAGCGGCTCAAGTTGCGCCGAGTGAAAAACAGACCTTGCCACAACCAGCTGTAATAACAGCCTCTTCTCAATCTGTCTCAACGGTTGATATTAACCAATTAACGCCAGCCCAAGCAGATCAATTGATGAAAGATTTATATCAAAATGCTGACAAAAAAAGCCGCAAAGAATTTATACGTTGGGCGCTAGGTTTATAAACTTAGAACGATAAATTAGCGTATTTAAGCAAAGCTTTAATTATCACAAACAAAAAGCCCCACGAGGTTATATCTTGCGGGGCTTTTTCAATGTTGCTCAGTGCTTATGAGTGCTTCTCTTGAACACTAAAATTCGCTGGTGGGTCTCACCTTGAATTCCGCTTTATCTAAATCGTGTTTTTTCATTCTTAAATACAGTTTTTTTCGCGGTATCTGTAAGTAAGATGACACTTCATTGATACGTCCGGTGAAAAGGTATAGTGCATCTTCAATAACTTGTTTTTCATAGCTATCAACTAATTCATCAAGCGGGCTACTCATTTGCTCTAATGGCTTAGAACGCTCTTGCCCTGTTAATTTCACGATCCCAATGGCATATAGCTCTGCAACACTTTTAAGTTCATGTATGTTGCCTGACCATTGGTGTCGATTGAGTGTATTGATATACGCTTTGTCGACAGCGGGCACAGCTTTGTTCAACTTCTTACAACTAAATTTCAGGTAATGTTTAAAAATCGGGTTGATATCGCTCGTGCGTTGACGAAGTGTGGGTACTGCAAAGCGTATTTGGCTTAAAAAGTAAAAAAGTTCGGGTAACATTTCTTCACTTTCAACGATCTTTTCAGCATCGCCATCAATAATCGCTAATACACGCACTTCTTTTTTACCTTGGCGATCTTGCTCAAGTAAAAATCGGCATAGCCATTGTTGTACTTCCATTGGCATTCTATGTGGATTGGTTAAGCATAAGCTGCCACTTCGTACTGAAATCATCGTGCGCTGAAGATCGGGGGTACACGTAATTTCGCTACCATCAATTTCAACGTAGGGGCCGATGCTTAGCTGGTGGCTATGATGTAATAGTTTTGACACGGTTCGTCGACCTGTGCCGCTCTCCCCATCAATTAATACATCCTTGTTCGTCAAGGCAATGTTTGCGATTTGCTCTCGCAGTTTTACGATCAGCGGGCTATCACCGATTAATACTTCAGACACGGTGTTACTCAAGCTTTGGCGCTGCTCGATCACTTGCTTGCGTTTAGGCAGTAGTACTTCAAGCAATGTTAGTAACTCAGTCGGTTGCAATGGCTTCTGGAGAAAATCGACTGCGCCTTTCTTTACTGCATCGACAGCCATGGGAATATCACCATGGCCCGTAATAAGTATGACTGGCAACTCATTATCAAAGTCTTTAATTTTAGCCAGTAATTCCATACCATCTAAACCTGGCATGTACATGTCAGATACAATCACCCCAGACCAATTTTTAGTGATCATACCTAATACTTGAGTCGGATCTGTGGCTGCTTGTGCTTTGTAGCCAGAGATTTCAAGTAAATCTTGATAGGCTTCTACAACATCTTTGTCATCGTCAACGATGAGTACTTGTACATCATTATTTATGATCATGATTATTTAACTCCAATACGACCATAGCCCCTCCTTCAATAGTTGAAGCTAGGAAAATATCCCCTCCTAAACGGTTCATAATTGAACGGCAGATACTCAGGCCTAGGCCAAGCCCAACATCCTTTGTTGTTGTGAAGGGAATAAATAGTTTTTTTATAATTTCAGCGTCGAAACCATTACCCGTATCACTCACTGCAATACGTAATAATTGATTGTTATTTAATAAGCTAAATACAGAAATTTCGCGCTGTTCTTGCCCTGCGACCGCATCACAACTATTAACCAATAAATTGACGAGTACTTGCTCAAATTGCACTTGATCAGCATTCGCGAATAGATCCTGATTAATAGTATTCGTGATGATGGTTTTTTGTGTTTTAGCCCGACTTTCAACAATTAACATTGATTGGTTAATTGATTCTCGAATATTGACTGACACCAGAGGATTATTCGCAGATTGCTTACGCGAGAAACTGCGCAGACTCGCAATAATACGTCCCATTCGAGCGGTTAGGTTGTCTATTTTATCTAAGCTGGCGGGTAATCGGGCATAATTTTCTTTTTCGACTGCCATTTTTGCGGTGAAGACATATGTTGAAATCGCGGATAATGGTTGATTTAATTCATGCGCAAGTGATGTCATTGTTTGCCCGACAACGGCCATTTTTGTTGCTTGAATTAGATCATCTTGAGCGGAAAGTAAATCATTTTCAACCCGCTTCCTATCTTCAACTTCCAGCTTTAATTGGTGGTTACGGTTGGTCAATGATAGCGTTTTCTCACGAACCATATTCTCTAACCAACGAGCAGCATTTTCTTGCTCTGTAATATCCGTCATCGTGATAATAACTTTATCACTATTACCTTGGGTAAATAGACGGAAATCGAGCCGTAAATATACACAGTCATCTCTGGTGTTGTGTTTGAGAGTAAGGTTACACGCCCCCTTGACCAAAAGTGGGCTACTGTCGACAAATAAAGATTTTAAGCGCTGTTGCATATTTTTATCAAACAAATTCCAGATTGTATTTGTTTTAGAAGATGTATCGTAATTAAATAGTTTCAACGCACTGGTATTGACAGATTCGACTACACCATTTAAATCACAGGTGATGATACTCGCCTGAGTATTGTTAATCAGATTCAAGGCGTTACTTTGCTGCATCTCTTGCATTTGCTGACAGAAATACTGCAAATTATTACCTAACATTCCAATTTCGTCATTTCCTGTCACGTTAATTTCAGTATTAAGATTACCATTGGCCACGTCGTAAAGAGCTTTGCTGAGAAGGTTAAGGCGTTTAACAATGCCGCGATTTACTAAGTAGATTGAGATCACGATAGATAAGAAGATGGCTAAGGAGACGACTCCAAAGAGTATAAAATTACTGACAGTAATGGAGTGGCGAGTTTCATCATTGAGTTGTTTCAATGAGGTTGTTGCTTGTTCTGCCATTGTTTGAATTAATTCTTCTTGATCACGTAACCGGCTCTGAATACGTTCAGCATATTCTTTGATGGTATTGAAGAGCAATACATCTTCTCGTAATTGTTTTTCCAGTACGCCCATAGGTTGGACTAAAACAATTAATTCCTTGAGTAGTTGTCGGTAAGACACCGTCGAAGGGTAATGGCTGAGTGTTTGACTCATATTACTGACTTCTTTGATTTTATAACCAATAAAGTAGAAGGCATTACTAATGTCGCGTTCATGTCGCTGCAATAAAATTTCTTGTACTAATTGGTTCAGCTCATTTTCTTTAACCGTGATTGATTGGATTAATGAAAATTCGGTCATGATTTCGGTGATCGAATGAGTATTGATCACATTTGGCAATAGGCGTGTTAGTTGCCACTCGACCTCTTGGCGGAGTGGGGTAAGCTCATCTATCAAATCTTGGTGTAGCCATTTAATGCTATTCACCGTGGTCGTTAACGACAGTAAATGTTTATTGCGTTGATCTAATAAGACAGTATAAGCCGTAATATCGCTGGCTAAAATGGCATGTTCTGCCTTTATTGCAGGGTAGTCACCTAAGCTGGTGGTTTCGGTTATTGCGGCAGTAATTAATTCCAGTTTAATGAAAATGTTTTGCTTAAGGTTACGATGCAAAATGGGATCGGTATTATGACTTATTAAGTTGAGGGCTGCCTGCAAACTCGCGGTATTGCGTTCAAGTTGGTAACTCGCACGTAATGTCGGCATGTTTCTATTCACAATAGTTTCAATTTTATCGTCTAATGTTTCCCAATTAATAACGGCAATGAGCCCCACACTAATGGTAAGAAATCCCATAAAGGCAATAGAGGATGTGAGTCGGTAGCCAATCGTTTTCTTGCTAAACACAATTAATGACCTTCGTGTTCAAGAATGATTTTTTGCGAGATTGCAATTGATCGCTCAAGCTGACCACACATAGTTCGTCGCCAAGCATCAAGCTGTCTTGTGGTGACTATATCATTTCGAGATAGTGATAAGTGGTTATATACATCGCTGTTTGATTGTGCCTCTGTCACTGGTGGTGTAGAGGCTAAGCGTATCGCAAGGTCATATTGACGGCGTTGTTCATTGGTAAAATGTGATGCGCATTTAGCGACTTCATTAATCTGTTGCCATGCTTGATTGAGTAAAGTCAGCTGATGGGCAATAGCTTGTTCAAATAAGTGTTTAACTATGACATCGCGTTGCTGCATTAATTTGAAATCTAATGATTGTGATATAAAGGTTTGCGTGATTTCACTGTTTAGAGGGTATTTATACAATGAACTTTCAGGCAATTTTTTTTGCATGTCGTCTGATAATAAAAAATCAATAAAATGGCTCGTATGGTTCGCTTGATGTTGATTTTTTACTGCCGCAATGTAGCTGGGCATGAGAGGGCCATTGGTTTGATAAGTAAAACCAATAAATGGGAAACGCTGTTTATTTTCAAAAGCAAAGCTATCTATAACGGGGCCAATACCGACTAAACCTCGTGAAATTGCATCACTAACGCCAAAACTGCGTGCTGAAATAGAAGCCAGATTCCCCCCCATTTGCAGTAGCATTTTCCAGCCATCTTTCCACCCATGTTGTTGCAGTACATTTTCAACCATGAGGTGCGTAGTGCTTGAACGGGCTGGGCTACTCATTATTAAATGACGGAAATATTGCGGCTCGATTAGGCTCTTAAAGTCTTTCGGTTGATCGAGGTTATGTTTAGTTAAGTAATCGTTATTCCACATTAGACCGTAGGCTGAGTACCCAAAAATCACGATATCGTCAGAGTGTTTTTTTAAATAATTTAGTTGCAATTGGCTTTGATTTGCGGTTGTAGGTAGCGGCTTTAATGTGCCTTTTTTGATCAATGGAAGAAAAATAGCAGGTGACGATGCAATAACAAGATCAATGTCATGATTATTTTTGCTTAGTAGTCGTACCCCTGAATCAGCTCGACGGTGCAATACTTTGATTGTCGAATCAGGATACAGTTGTTGGAATTTATTCGTAATAGGGGTGATTGATGCTTCAGTAAAGGTGGTTAATATAATTAAATGATTCGTCGTTGTGGCAAAACAAGTTGGCGACAGAATAAGCAGTAGTAATAGCAATCGAATCATAAGTTTAATAATAATTTCTTTTATTTATATTCTTATATACAGGGTTATTTATTGTGATTATAGCCAAATAGTGACTGTGTTCATTAATGTTTTAAGTCGCTAGCGCTTTTAAATTTTCATATTTTACATGCGTGTCAAAAGTAACTCATCTTGCGCTTACTGATGCGTATTATCACAAAAAACATTCCCCACACAGAAATAACAAAACCGGAGGGAGTCCTCCGGTTTTAAATGTAAGTTCTACAATTAAGTAAATTGATTATAACAGCATCAATTATGCACTTAAAATTTGCGTAATTTCACTGCTTGATAAGTGATATTGACGCGGACAGTTACGCCATGTTTGTAGCATACGTTGATACTTATCTTGCATCGGTACTTGGCTGTTGAACTGATGTTCAGACTTATCAAACTGAGGGTATAAGCCTTCTTCTTCTGTTAAGAAACGCACGTAGTGCACTTGTTGTGATTCAGTAGCTGCATCAAATCCAAGAAATTGAAGGCGACGAGGTTCTACTTGTGATTGACTCGCATCATCTAACATTTTGTACGACTCTTGTAATGCGTGGTGCATTTCCATGTAATCGATAATGTTACGACATGCTTCTTCCGGAAGGCAGCCAAAATCTTTATCTAACTCACGCATCTGTAAGCCGTATCCGCGTTCTACAATAGTTTGTAAACGACGATATTTTGCTTCATTTTCAGGTGTTAGTTGAGACATTAGGTAATACTGGTTTGAAAGAATTAAACGTTGAGCGTTTGTCATATCCATGGAGGTAGGCCTTAAAAATTCTCTTATAATCTGGCAATGAGATTAGCAGGTTATGTTTAAAAAAACTTGATCTGACGACAAGTTGCAGTCGTTTTTTTGTTAATAAAAATTACCTGATGAAAGCTTATACAGTAAGGATGTGACGCTGATAAGCCTGAGTGTTTAAGCTTATAAATAGTATGGTTATAGCTGGATTATTTGTCATTAAATTAAAGCGTATAAATTAATGGATGTGAAATGACAGCGATACAGTGGGGAGGCTACCTTGTTGGATGTGGGATACTTTTACGTAATATCCCCTATGAGTTCTGGCCTAAGTTCAAACAAGACAAGCACTATCAACATCTGGTTTTTGCAACCGTGGTGATTTTGTTGCTGCTATGGCTTTTACGTGCAGGTATCCATGAGAGTTTACAGGTGCACTTTTTAGGGGTAACGGCTCTAACGCTTATACATGGTTGGCGTATTGCGGCATTTATCGGTTCATTACCTCTGGTATTAATGGCTGTGCTTGGAAGCATTAATGGAGGTGATCTTGGGGTTGCGGCACTAGTGGGGGGGATCTTGCCCATTTTGTTTAGTACTGGCATTTTTCTTCTTAGTTACCGTCTTTTAACTCACCACATATTTGTCTATATTTTCGTTGCTGCTTTTATTAATGGCGCATTGACGATGTGCTTTCATCTGCTACTGAACAGTGGGTGGGTCTATTGGGTAGGGGATGTATCGTGGCAATATATTGTTGATAATTACCTTATTCTGATGCCACTGATGGCATTTCCAGAAGCATTGCTGAATGGCATGATTATGACGTTATTGATCGTTTATAAACCCGAATGGGTCAGAACATTTTCAGATCGTGAATATATCTACGATAGGGATCGGAAATAGAAGGTGTATATAGTGGTTAGAGGCAGTGTAATGCATGGTATCAATTTTATTTATATAAAGGTTACCTGCCAGCTGAACTAGCAGGTAACAGAGATATTACGCGATATCAGATACTGCTTTAGGGTCTGTATTAGCCACTTCTGTAACTGATACAATGTTGCCGTATACAGGGCGAAGTGCGCTGACAATCTCTTTACGGGTAATAATACCAACCAACTGCTCATCTTTTACGACAGGGAAGCAGTGAGGGCGGTTAATCACCATTGCACGTGCTCGCTCATTTAAAGATAGTGATGTAAAGCGTGTCGCGATACCGCCATCAGATACAGGATAAAGAATGTTTTTATCAATGCTCATGTATTCTGCGATTTCAAGAATGGAATTATCTGGGCTTACCGTTTGAATTTCATGTTTCATCAGATCTTGAACTTTAGATTCAGCATCTGGCATGTAGTCGTTACACCACAGATCTACAAGCGCATCATGGATTGAGAAGAAACCGACTAATCGTTGGTCTGTTGTCAGTACAGGTGCACCCGTTAGGTCTTCACTCATTAGAATATCAATAGCTTGTGCAACAGGCATGCCAGGTAAAAGAGTGATTGTCGCTGGGCGCATGTGGTCATTAACAAATTGTTTATCGTTCAACATAGTATGTTCCATATTCAGAGTGTGAGTGTTTGAGAAGTCAGGTGTAATAATTGTTGCTGTTGCGTGCTGTTCTTTTGGTGAACTAAAGATTGCCCAATAGCTCAGTCCGACAAGAACGCCACCGCCTACAATGTTGCCCAACGTCACAGGGATTAAATTGGCAAAGATAAAGTTCTGGATGGTTAGGTCGTTATATTGTTCAGGTAGTACACCGAGGTTTAGCCAGAATGATTCAGGTGCAAAATTCTGGATAGTGATACCAAGTGGCACCATAAACATGTTAGCAACGCTGTGCTCAAAGCCTGTGCTGACAAACATGGCGACCGGCAATATCATAATCACCATTTTTGTCATCATGTTTTCAGTACAAAATGTCATCCAAATAGCAAGACAAACCAATAGGTTACAAAGAACACCTAATGAGAAAGCTTCAAGCGGTTGGTGGTGCAGTTTATGCTGAGCAATATTAAGTGCGTTTAATCCCCACTGCCCACCATCGAGTTGGTAAAGACTCGCCATTGAAACCAATAACAACAGCAGCATGGCACCGAGGAAGTTACCAAAATACACTTTTGCCCAAGTGCCCAGCATACGGCCGGATGAGATATGGTTATTTGCACGAGCAATGGAAGACAGTACCGTACTGGTAAATAACTCACCGCCGCAGATAACGACAAGAATAAGCCCGAGACTAAAAGCTAGACCGCCATAGAAACGGTTGAGCCCCCAGCTTACGCCGCCATTGCCTGTGGTGACGGTAATATAAAAAACAAAAGCAAGTCCGATGAAAACCCCTGCTGTAATTGCAAGGGCAATGGTTGTACGTGTTGGTTTAGACGCTTTACCAACGGCGTACTTTTCAGCCTGCTTCATCATTTCTTTTGGTGTGAAGTTATTATTCGTCGATGCTGTTGCTGAACTCATCTTAATAACCTCTTATCGATAGACCGACGTTTAGGTCGAATCTGGTAAGTACATAGTGTTGCATCATTTTCTCCTCTCCTTGACTGTGGTAACTGGTAATCAGAATAAGGTGAGGAGGAGTACCAAGTAAAATTGATAGTTTTCTTAACCCTCATCATAAAAATTGATATTGTAAGGTGGCAAAATGTCATCGACGTTTGATAGTAGGAGTTTTAATTAAGTGCGGTATTCACTCAAACAACTGGCTGTATTTGAAGAGGTTGCGAGTTCTCGTAGTGTGAGTAAGGCGGCAGATAATCTAGCATTAACCCAGTCAGCAACTAGCATGGCGTTATTACAGCTAGAAAAGATGTTAGGACGACCTTTGTTTGAGCGGCAGGGCAAGCAAATGACATTAACGTACTGGGGAGCGTGGTTAAGACCAAGGGCAAAACAGCTCTTATTTGATGCCCAGCAGATTGAACAAGGCTTTTACGATCAACATATTGTGAGTGGTGAAATCAGTATTTCAGCCAGTCAAACTGCCGCAGAACACTTGCTACCAGAGCTTATCAGTATTATTGATAAGGATTTCCCCGAGCTACGTATCAAGCTTAGAGTGAAAAATGCCCAGAAAGTGGTTGATCACGTAAGAGATTTTGAATGTGAGTTGGGTATTATTGAAGGCCGTTGTGATGATAGCCGTATTGAGCAAGAAGTATGGTGTCACGACCATCTTGTGATTATTGCTTCTAAATATCACCCTTATGCCAAGCTAGATAAAGTCAGCTTTGCACAGTTAGAGCAGGCACAATGGGTACTTCGAGAGCAAGGTGCAGGTACAAGGCAGAGTTTTGAAAGCGCATTACACGGTGTGATTGAAGATTTGAATGTTTGGCGGGAATATGAACAGATTTCAGTACTAAGAACATTAGTGACTAATGGCCCTTATTTAAGTTGTTTACCTTTTCTTGATGTTGTTAAGCATATAGAACGTGGCGAGTTGGTGGCACTGAATGTTCCAGAGTTGAATATGAAGCGAACGTTATCTTTTATTTGGCGTGCAGACTCGATTGAAAATCCGCTACGTGATTGCATTCGTCGTGAAGCGATCCGTATGATTAAAGATAGAAAATTGGAAATGTAAATATCATCTCTATTAGTGGTTTCCTATCTTATTGTTTATAAAGTTTTTTATTTAAAATGTGAATGTTGTAGCTAATTATTTGCCATGTATTAAAAGTACTTATCAATTATTATGATGTTCATATACAACATCTTTGATAGGAGTGTTGTTGCGTACTTTGTCATTTACCTTGTGATACTTATTGTGCGTATAACGACAGTTAGTATTCAGTAAGATAAAAAAAATCTCGTGTCTGGTTAGTGAAGATTAACACTCAAGGCACGAGATCTTAACGAATAACGTTATGGGTTTACGTGAATGCAATCCACTTAACCTTCTTAACTTAAGCCAATAATATTACCGTCAGCATCGATATCAAGATTCATATAAGCCGGTTTTTCAGGTAAGCCGGGCATCGTCATTACATTACCGCACAGTGCGTACACAAACCCTGCACCCGCACATAATTTTAACTCTCGTACTGGCACCACAAAATCAGTGGGTGCGCCTTTAACACTAGGATCGGTGGTGATTGAGAGTGGTGTTTTAGCAAGGCATACCGCTAGGTTATCGTGACCTTGCTTTTTCAGTGCTGCGAGTTGTTCTTTCGCACAAGCTGACAGTTCGATACTACGTGCGCCATAACCGACTTCTGCAACAGCCATTAGCTTTTCTTCAAGAGTCTGCGACAAGCTATATAATGGCTTGAAGTTGGCTGGTGTTTCACACGCTTTAACAACCGCCTGTGCTAATTCTGTGGCTCCTTCACCGCCTCTGCCAAAGGCTTCGCTGATGGCAACATCGACATAGGTACTGAAATCCGTGTCTGTAACCATGGTTTTTAGCAGCTCAAGTTCAGCATCGGTATCTTGCGGGAAGCGGTTGATGGCTACCACAACCGGTAAACCATATTGAGCGGCATTACGGATATGCCATTTTAAGTTATCAAAACCTGCGATTAAGGCTTTTTCATCGGGTGAAAAAATCGCATCGGGTAGCGCTTGCCCTGGGCGTAAATCATATAAACCAGAATTGGCTTTCAAGCCACGCAATGTTGCGACGACCACGGCGCAATCTGGGCCTCGGTTGGCTTGCTGCGCTTTAATATTACAGGCTTTTTCAAAGCCCATATCGGAACCAAAACCACCCTCTGTAACTGTAAATTCACTTAGCTTTAAGGCGATACGATCGGCAATAATAGAGGAATTACCATGGGCAATATTGGCAAAAGGTCCCGCATGAATAAGTGTTGGCACACCTTCCAGCGTTTGCATGAGTGTCGGTTCAATCGCTTCACACATGGTGACGGTCATCGCGCCTGCGACTTGCAAATCTTCAGCAGTGATTGGATTACCGTCGATGTTGTAAGCTAAAACAACACGACCAATACGTTGGCGCATGTCTGCGAGATCTTTTGAAAGGGCAAGAATTGCCATGATTTCAGAAGCGGCAGAAATCTCAAAGCCATCGTCACGTTCAAGACCGTTAATGGTTTTGCCTGCTTCATTTTTACCGACAGTGATCATACGTAATGCACGATCATTGTGGTCCATCACACGTTTCCATACGATATTTTCTATATCAATGCGTAACGCAGATAAGCCTGTTTTCTCGCTAAATGCTTCGTAGCCATGACGTTCTTCATGATACAGACGGGCATCAATAGCGGCAGCTGCAAGGTTATGGGCTGCGGTAACCGCATGAATATCACCGGTTAGGTGCAAATTCAACTTTTCCATTGGGGCTACTTGGCTGTAACCACCGCCTGCTGCCCCGCCTTTTACGCCAAATACCGGCCCCATTGATGGTTGGCGAATACAGGCAATAACACGTTTATTAATCTTTGCTAACCCTTGTGAAAGGCCGATCGTAGTAACGGTTTTACCTTCACCGAGTGGTGTGGGCGTAATCGCTGTCACTAATACCAATTTACCTTCAGGTTTATCTGCTAAGCGCTTGAGGATAGACGGCTTTACTTTCGCTTTTAACGTACCTTGCGGGGTTAAATCTTGAGCTTCAATACCCGCAATTTGAGCAATTTGGTCAATAGGAGTGAGTGCGGTGTCGCGGCAAATTTGAATGTCGCTTTTCATAAGGGCGCATTTCCTTCTAGTGGTGACAGCAGGGAATATGTTGGTGTGTAAATATTCTGCATTTAATTGACTTTACAGTTCACGCAATCGATTGCGCTGTGTTTATACCATAATTTTATCACGGATAAACAAAATTATTCCGTGATAAATGTTGTTAATTTGTTGACGCTGATAACATTGTTAAAAGGCTGAATACGGGAGCTTGCTAAAAGTCTTTGAAATGAATAACGAGTACTATGTTTCAATATTGTTACGTTCGTTATAAAAGGTGAAAGATGATTCAATGGCAGAAGCTGAATTTTCGGCGACGATTGCTGATTATTATGACGATGTCGGGATTACTTGAATTGCTGATTCTTTCGGCTTTAGGTTTTAGCTACATTAAAAAGTGGGAATCACAAGATTTAGGTGAAAAAGCCATAGGTGTGGCGGAATACATAGCAAACACACCGTCAATTATTACCGCTGTTGAGCAAAAAGATCCGCAATTACTTGCTGAGGGAGTCGAGCGATTCCGGCAAGCCATTGGTGCCGCCTTTATTGTGATTGGTGACAACAATGGGATTCGCCTTGCGCACCCGATTGAAGAACGCGTGGGGCTTCCAATGCGCGGGGGGGATAATATTCGCGCCCTGACTGAGGGGAAGTCTTATATTTCTTATGCTAAAGGCTCGATGGGACACTCTGTTCGGGGAAAAACGGCGGTATTCGACAATCGTGGTGAGATCATTGGGGTTGTATCTGTTGGGTATTTGCTAACGGGTATTCACGATAAGTTGTTGCCATTTTTAACCTTTTTATTGGCGATGGCCATTGTGGTCGTTGGTGCCAACGGCCTATTGGCTAACTTATTGGCTAAGCGCTTTCAGCGCACGTTGCTGGGTTTTGAACCTGAAGAAATCGGACGCTTGTATGCCGAGAAAGATGCCACTATGAGCACCTTACGTGAAGGTGTATTGAGTATTGATAATCAGGGTATTCTACGATCGATCAACCGCAGTGCGTGCGGTATGTTAGGTATCGATGCGGGTCGTGCCTTGAATCGCCCACTGAGTGAAAGCTTGCCAGAAAGCAGCCTTGAGCGATTGCTGGTAACTGGCCAGTCCGAACACGATATTGAATTGTACTTCAACAGCCGTGCAGTGATTGCTAATCGTGAACCTCTATTTCAAAATGGTGTACTTGTTGGGGCGGTATCGAGTTTTCGATTAAAAGACGAAATAACAGAATTAAACCGCCAATTGTCGCAAGTAACACAATACGCAGAGTTATTGCGGGCACAAACCCATGAACATCGAAACAAGCTGAATACGATAGCGGGTTTGGTTCAGCTTGGGGCGTATAGCGATGTATTTAAATTAATCGGCCAAGAAAACCAACATTATGAAACATTGATTAAATTCTTACGTAGTGCGATTGCAGAACCATTGATTGCCGGTTTGCTATTGGGTAAAAGTGAACGCGCCCGTGAGCTTGGGTTACGGTTAGTGATTGATTCAGAAAGCTGTTTATCAACCTTGCCCGAACATATCGTTCCTGAAGATTTGGTGACGATTTTAGGCAATTTGATCGACAATGCGTTCGATGCCACCTTGGCTGCTCATTCTGCAGATACGTCTATTCATTTGCATCTAAGTGATTATGGTAATGATTTGATCCTTGAAGTGGAAGACTCAGGCATAGGTTTACCTGAAGGTATGAGTAGAGATGATCTAGTACAGCGTGGTGTCTCGACCAAAGAAGGCGATAACCACGGTGTTGGTTTATATTTGATCAATCAGATTGTGTCACATTATAACGGGCAATACATGATGGAAGACAGGGAATCGGCAGGAACCAGAATGACGGTTTATTTACCGAAAACAGCGTCAATGCGTTAAATGAATGTATCATCAAAATACAGACAGGGAGTGTGAATAGTGTCATTGATTCGTGTTGTGATTGTTGAAGATAACGCCGGAATAGCAGAGCTGCATCGCCGTTGCTTAAGCCAAATTGCAGGCATAGAAATACAGGCGATGGCACACAGCTATCAAGAAGCCATTACATTATTTGAAGTCTTAAACCCTGATCTTGTCTTATTGGATGTACAGCTTCCAGATGGAAGTGGGTTAGATTTGTTGCGTTTGCTGCGTGCTGAAAAACAAGAAACCGATGTGTTATTGATTACTGCCGCAAGAGATGTCGATACCCTGCAAGAAGCAATGCGAGGTGGGGTGGTAGATTATATTCTAAAGCCTGTGGTTTTCTCGCGTTTAGAAGAGTCAATTAATAAGTATTTGGATTCAAGAGTGACCATGGCAGGGCTGGGTGCTATCGATCAAAGTGATGTTGATGCCATGTTGATGCGTCCCAAAGAGCATAAGTCTACAGCCCAATTACCGAAAGGCATTGATAACGTCACCCTCGATAAAGTACGAGAGTTGTTTAAATCCCATGCTCAATTAACCGCGGAACAATCTGGGCAGTTAATCGGTGCCAGCCGAACTACCGCAAGGCGCTACCTTGAATACTTGATCAGCAGCGGTGAGCTTGAAGCGGATTTGAGCTACGGCACAGTGGGTAGGCCAGAGCGGGCGTATATTAAGCGTGCATAAAGGCTAGGGCGTATTGATATCACAACAAGTGCTGATCGAAGTGTTCTTGTAAGTAATCGAGCAGTAGGCGCATTTTTTTTGAATCTGCAGCCCGAGGCGGATAGACACCGTAAATCGTAATGTCGCTTAATGCGTAATCTTCTAAGATCGGGGTGAGTTGCCCGGCTTTAATTAACGGTAATGCGTCGTAGATAGGCAAACGTCCGACGCCATGTCCGCCAACCACAAACGCAGTTCTTGCCGATGCGCTATTGGTGGTAATGCTGCCCTGCATTTTCACATTGTATGATCGTGTGCCTTTTGTAAGAGTTTGGATTTTTGATGTCTTCTTATAAACCACCCATTCATGATTGGCTAATTCTGCAGGGGTGCGAGGTATACCGTGTTGGTTAAAATAGCTGGGTGAACCGCACAATATATTCTTCATCGTCATCAGCTTTTTGGCGTACAAACCAGAGTCAGTAAGTGGCGCACCTCGAATGGCTAAATCGACCCCTTCTTGAATAATATTAACGATATCGTCGGTCAGGTTCAGATCTATTTCTATTTTGGGGTATAAGGTCTTGAACGTATTTAGCGCAGGCACAATGGTATGCATGCTGATATTCACCGGGGCGCTAATTGTAAGCTTACCTTCGGGCTCTTCACGTAGGTTTTCAATCTGTAGGTTGGCGGCAGCAGCTTCTTCACTGATACGTTTACACCGCTGAAAGTAACGTTGACCAGCATCGGTTAGGCTAATGCTACGCGTGGTACGGTTCAATAAAGGCATGCCGATATGATCTTCAAGCTTTTTCAGGTGATAGCTTACGACCCCACGCGATAAGCCCAGCTGCCGTGCGGCGGCTGAAAAGCTCCCTTGTTCGACTATTTGGGCAAAAACTACCATGCTTTTCAGTTGCTCAAAAGATACATCCATTCTTTTACTCTATATCGTTAACGAACCATTTAAGGGGCAAAATGGTCAGGGAATCGTGCTCTAGTATGCCTAAAGAGTATCTATTGTTCTAATTGTTCGAACAATGATTCCTAATTTATCTCCATTGTCGAATTTAATGAACAGGCATACACTCTCATCACGCTTTAAATAGGACATAACGAGGTTGATGATGAAAATTTTAATGGTGTTAACATCTCACGATAAGCTAGGCGATACGGATCATAAGACCGGCTTTTGGATTGAAGAGTTTGCAGCACCGTATTACCGCTTCTTAGATGAAAACGCGGATATCACATTAGCATCGCCTGCGGGTGGTCAACCTCCTATCGATCCTAATAGTGAACTTGAGCAATCACAAACAGAAGCGACGGTACGTTTTAATCGCGATGAGCAAGCGCAAGCCGTGTTAGCCAATACTCGTAAGCTTAGCGATGTGAATGAGCAAGACTACGACGCAATTTTTTACCCTGGCGGTCACGGACCATTATGGGATCTGGTGAGCGACAGTGATTCTATTTCGCTAATCGAAGCATTCTGGCAAGCAGGCAAGCCTGTTTCTGCTGTGTGCCATGCACCAGCAGTGTTATTAAATGCTAAAACAGCCGATGGAGAATATATTATTTCTGGTAAAGCGGTGACAGGCTTTACAAACTCAGAAGAAACGGCTGTTGGTTTGGCTGAAGTAGTGCCATTCTTGCTGGAAGATGAACTAAAAGCCCGTGGCGGGCAGTTTGAATCTGCACAAGATTGGAATTCATTAGCAATTCAAGATGGCATGTTAATTACTGGACAAAATCCAGCGTCGTCTGAAGCAGTAGCAGAAGCCCTGCTTAGCTTATTGGCTAAATAAATAGTTAATCAAATCCCATTAAAGTGGCGTGTTGCACTTAGCGTAGAAACCTAAGGTCGTAATACGCCATGTGTAATGTACACCGATAATAAAACATTCTTGAATACTGTATTCATGACTAATAAAGGAATGAGCAATGCTTAATTTCACGTTTCATAACCCTACTCAAATTTTCTTTGGTGAAGATCAAATCGCAGCGATTGCGAAACAAATCCCTGCTGATGCAAAAATTCTAGTCACTTATGGTGGCGGCTCGATCAAATCAAATGGTGTTTACGATCAAGTGAGCACAGCATTAAAAGATCATAACTGGATTGAATTTTCAGGCATCGAGCCAAATCCACAATTTGATACGTTAATGAAGGCTGTCGATGTCGTTAAAGCAGAAGGCATTACTTACCTTCTTGCTGTTGGTGGTGGTTCAGTTGTTGATGGTACGAAGTTCATTGCAGCTGCAGCACGTTTCGAAGGTGACGAACCTTGGGATATCTTAGCGAAACAAGCACAAGTTAATGATGCTGTGCCGCTATCGTGTGTGTTAACCCTGCCAGCAACGGGCTCTGAAAGTAATATTGGTGCTGTTGTAACACGTGATACGACCAAGCTGGCATTTATGTCGCCGTTTGTTCGCCCTGTTTTCGCAGTACTGGATCCGAAAGTAACGCTAAGCCTTTCCGAGCGTCAGGTTGCTAACGGTGTAGTTGATGCATTTGTTCATACAATGGAGCAGTATTTAACGTTCCCTGTGAATGCAAAAGTACAAGACCGTTTCTCTGAAGGTTTGTTGATGAACCTGATTGAAGAAGGCCCGAAAGTACTGGTAAACCCAGATGATCTGGAAGTTCGTTCAAACATCATGTGGTCGGCAACAATGGCACTGAATGGTTTGATTGGTTCTGGTGTACCTCAAGATTGGAGTACTCACATGATCGGTCATGAATTGACGGGTCAGTACGGTATCGATCATGCACGTACTTTGGCGATTATTTTGCCTGCTGTTATGAAAGTACAGCGTGAGCAAAAACGCGGTAAATTAGTGCAGTATGCACAACGTGTTTGGAATATTGTTGATGGCACTGAAGATGAAGTGATTGATCAGGCTATCGAAAAGACGGAAGCATTCTTTAAAGCTATGGGTATGCCTGTACGTTTGACTGATGCTGAGCTAGATGCTGAAAGTATCGAGAATATTTTGGCACAACTTGAACTGCACGGTATGACATCACTGGGTGAGCATGGCGACATGACACCAGAAGTGAACCGTAAAGTACTAGAAGCTGCTTTATAGAAGACCTTGTTCTTGAATACTGTTTTTGAATGTTTTTTTAACACTGAATGAGCCTCTAATACTCATTTAGTTATAATAAAACAGGTAAAAGCCCTGCTAGTGTATTACTCGCAGGGCTTTTTTTACGTGGTTTCTATTTGATACCCAAGCAAAATATTGATTTATATAGCGCAATTTTAATGTGCTACTGTCGATAGTTAAAAGTGGAAACTGGTTTTCCATTACTAGTACTTTGTTGATGTAACGGTTCTCTTTATTGTGCGTGCTCAGCCTATAAAAAGAAGAGAAATCAAAATGGAAGAGTCAACGAATAACCAAACCGTATTGAATAGCGCGGTTATAGAAGAACCTGTTACTAAATGGCAGTACGCTATGCTGATCGCACTCACCATTATGACTAGCCTAATCAGCTTTGTTGTTGTGATGATAGAAGCGAATACCCGTTAATTAGGCATAAAAAATCGGCAATATATCAGCGCGTTTTTCGTTATGTTGCGCTGCTATATTACCGATATTGACGGCTTTATTTCATAGCTGAACAATGATGACTGCTTAGCTGTGATAACGTTTATCTCTTATTCAACATTGAGCTTCGCGTCGCTCGCCTTTCTCTTATACTGCAACGCCGTTCGAATCATCGGTGTGATTAACACTAATGCGGCAATAACCGTGAACGCGAGTGTAATAGGGCGCTCCCATAAGAAGCTAATTTCCCCATCACTGATCATCAAGGCTCTACGCAAGTTTTCTTCCATTAATCCACCCAGAATAAAGCCGAGCAGTAATGGTGCTAGCGGGAAGTTCGCGAGCCTTAATGCAATCGCGGCGATGGCGACTAATAACATGATAAAGACATCGACGGTGTTAAAGGAAACCAGATATACCCCAGTGATAGAGAAGAACAAAATCATCGGTAGTAATACGGTTCTTGGCACCATTAATAGCTTTGAGATGTACGGGATTAACGGCAGATTCAGAATCACCAGCACGATGTTGCCAAAGTACATTGAGATAATCACTGACCAGAAAATATCAGGGTGATCGACAAACAAACGAGGTCCAGGTTGAATACCATAAGCAATCAACGCCCCCAGCATAATAGCGGTTGTACCTGAACCAGGAATACCTAAAGTTAGTAGCGGTACAAATGATCCACTCGAGGCGGCATTGTTCGCTGATTCTGGTGCGACTAACCCACGAAGGCTGCCTTTACCAAATTCAGCTTGCTTGTCTTTTGGTGCAATACTACGTTCAAAACCATAACTTAAGAATGCTGCGATAGTCGCACCAGCGCCAGGTAGTACTCCTACAAAGAACCCCAAGATCGATGAGCGAATAGAAACTGGCGCGACTTCTTTGAATTCTTCCTTGGTCACCTTCATGCTACCAATCTGACCGATTTTTGCTTGCTCTTCTTGGCGAGTATCATCTTGAGGTTTTAATATCCCCATTAGCGTTTCACCTAAAGCAAAGGTCGCCATTGCCAGTAATAGGAAGCTGAAACCATCCATTAGATCCGTTAAACCAAAGGTAAAGCGTTCAACACCAACACCTTTATCGATACCTACAGTTGCTAACATTAAGCCAAGAATGGTCATCATCCATGCCTTCACCACTTGGTTTTTACCGGCAAAAGCAGCAACGGCTGATAAACCTACGAGCATCAGGGCAAAGTAATCTGAAGACTGAAAACTCAGAGAGACATTAGCCAATACTGGCGCGGCAATTAACAACATAATGGCAGAAAGCGTACCACCAACGAATGACGAGTAAGCCGCCAATGCGAGGGCTTTACCTGCTTGGCCTTTCTGTGCCATTGGGTAGCCATCAAATGCGGTCACCACGGTTGACGAACAGCCGGGGGCATTAATCAAAATTGATGAAGTAGACCCACCAAATACAGCGCCGTAATATACGCCAGCCATTAAGATCAGTCCCGATGCTGGGTCTAACCCATAGCTGATTGGGATCATCAGCGCAATGGCTGAAATAGGGCCAAGGCCGGGTAACATGCCGATAAACGTACCAACAAAACAACCTACCATTACCATCATTAGGTTGGTTGGCATAATGGCCGTGGATAGACCTGAAAGGATTCCATCTAACATCCGTGTTCTCCTACCAAGCTGAGAATATGTAGCCTGACTCAAGGTAAATATCTAACCCTTGAGTAAGCAATAACCAAAATGCGGTCACAAAAGGAAATGACGCACCAAAGAGAATAGATTTACGACGCTCACCCAGTAGTAAAAAACCACCCAGTAAGAATAAGCTGGTGGAAAGCACAAAGCCCAACCACGTTAACCCCACACCATAAGCGGCCATTAAGACCAGAAAGCTAATTAGTAGCTTCCAGTTAAAGCCAACCGTCGCACCACTTTGTTCATCATTTTTACCGGTAATCAGTAGTAATAACGACAATACAACACCTGCAATAGTCAGCAGGTATGGCAATGTACGGGCAGTAAAGGGTTCAAATTCATCACCGGGAAATAGGGCTATATTTGTAATTTGGTAACCATAAATAAGGGTAACAACAAGAAAAATTAATGCGCCGATACGGTCGCGACTGAGCAATTGTACTGATGATATCTGTGTTGAATTAGGCTTCGAAGTAGAGGAATTCATTACGCTCTCCCGAATTAAAAGAACCGCACCTAAAGTGATAGGTATGACTGCCAAGTGCGGTATAGATTTCATATAAGGTCTGCTAGACAGCCCTTATTGCAGTGTGTTGCGTGAGGATTGCTCTCAGAACCTTATTCTAAGAATCCGAGTTCACGCATTAGACCGCCCATCTGCTTCTCTTGTTGTTCAAGGAAACTGTAGAAATCTTTGTCATTTTTGTAGGTATCGATCCAGCCGTTACGATCTCTAACCACAGCCCACTCAGTGGTTTTGTACATGCCAGATAGTGCTTTATTCCATACATCAATTTTTGCTTGGCTAGCACCGGGGGCTGCAAAGAAACCACGCCAGTTTGCAAAAACAGTATCGTTGCCTTGTTCGACTAAGGTTGGAATTTCAGGGGCAGCGGCTAGGCGTTCTGGGGCTGTAATCGCCAGTACGCGCACTTGACCTGACTTGCTCATTTCCAGTACTTCGCCAAGGCCTGTCGATAGCAATTCAGTTTCGCCAGACAATAAGGCGGCCATGGCTTTACCGCCAGCATCGTAGGCAATGTAGCGTACTTTACGTGGGTCAAAACCTTCGCCTTTAAATGCCGCAGCGACGATCAGGTGATCCATCGAACCACGTGCTGAACCGCCCGCGATTTTTACGCTACGAGGATCTTTGGTGTACTGTGCGACTACTTGTTTCCAATCGGTAAAAGGGGAGTCAGCTGATACTACAATCGCGCCATAATCCGCGATAGTTGCCGCTACAGGGGTTAGATCTCGAAAAGATTGCGGGAAAATACCACTCAGTGAACGAACAACAATAGGGGTTGAATTCACCATCAAGGTATCAGGTTGGCGCTTCGCTGTTTCGATCAAATGCGCAATGGCTTTACCACCACCACCGCCAGATAGGTTTTGGTAAGATACTTTTTCGACAAGACCTGATTTTGCCAGCACTTCACCCGTACCACGGGCTGTCATGTCCCAACCACCACCTGCACCACCCGGTACTAGGAAGTGAATTTTCTCAAGTGATTCAGCCATCGCAGAGCCAGATATTGCCGCCATGCTTGATGCTAATAGGGTGACCGCTACACGCGTCGTAAACTGTTTTTTAAAGGTGTTCAACATGATTAAGCTTCCTTTTTTATCACTGCCGAGATGCCTATTGGGCTAGCAGGGTTAATGTAAAGTTAAAGTAATGTTGCGCGGCGAGATATAAAACGTAAAAAAAGAGATTAAAGAACCTTCTGAACGTTTTATTCATAAAGTTCACAGAAGAGAAAGTTGTTTTTTACCGATAATGAGCTTGGACTATCAGGAAAAAAGAGGTTGCTCACAAAGACTGAAAAAAAATGGAAATACATCTATTTGATTTCATTTACCACATCAATAGTTGCTCAGAAAGTGGGCGATTGATCTATGGACAAGGGCACAATTATCTATAGAATCCGGCCGTAGTTGATACCGCTAGGGAATATAAAATGTTCATAAAAGGAAAGCCGGTGAGGGATCTATCCCTCAAACTTAATACTCTGTTTCGAGGGGGCTGCTGCCTGCTGCTGCTGCTGCTGTTGATTAACTTGCATACGGTTACAGACATTTTGTCTAATTCAGCTTTTGCGCTTCAGCAGCTGACTTTGCCGGCGAGCGCTGGCGAAAAGCCATCATCACTACCGGAAGAGCCTTTAGCGACTTCTTCCGAAGAGAATACTCCGTCTAGTGAGGCGATCACCGCCGTTGAAGATGAGATGTTCGAACTCAGGCAAGCGGCGTTAGTGCGGTTTGCCAATAAGTTTAATTTTCCTGATTCGGTTGAGTTCTATAGCCTGGCCAGCAGTGAGAACTGGATGTTTAGCCCGGCAACTGTGATGGAAAAAGACAATGTACTTAATCTCACGACCTGCGGTTATTATGCTGCGAAAAATGCAATGGGGCTTTCCCGTGAAAGGGTGCCATTTATTGTTGATCTGGTTTATGATTTTTTAAATAAAAAATACAGTGTTTATGGTTATTTTAAAGATGATCGAGCGCATTATTATCAATTTGACGGAAGTAAAAAACCGGTTGAGTTAAACCGTAACCGTTTCAGAAATAAATGGGATGTTGCTTGTAAGCCGCTGAATGTTGATAAATATGACGATATTCTTTCGCTTGCCACAGCCGGACGCTTTGAGCCCAAAGAGGATATTACCTTCAAGCGACAGCTTAATGCATTTGATGACAAGGTACAGGAAGAAATTGCAAGCTGCGTTGAAGACGAGACACTTACTGCATCAGTGTCAGGTCTGTCTACCCGCAAAAATCTTTGTCTGATCAATGCCCAGTGCAGCATTCTGGAAGGGGTGGCCCAGAGTAAGTGTAACTTGGTTAACCAGACCTGCTCTGGTGATGATAAGTCGCTGCTTTGCAAAACAACGACTAAGATTCAGGTAGCCAGTTAGCCTTAATATCAAGCAGAATAAGTGCAGAAGTGGAGGGGCGATGAACGTCGTCCCCTCGCTTTTTTAGTAAATCACTTTATGGCCATAGCTCGAAATGATTTCTTTCATCTTTTCCATCGTTTCTTTTGATGGTGGTTGAACACCTGATAGTGGGTAGTCGTAACCCATTGCATCCCATTTATGTTCACCTAGCTGGTGGTAGGGTAGCAGCTCAATTTTCTCGATGTTATCCATATCTTTAATGAACGCACCTAAATTATGAGCAGACTGTTCATCATCGGTATAACCCGGAACGATAACGTAGCGAATCCATGTTTTTTGACCACGTTTGTGAAGGTAACGAGCAAAATCCAGTACACGTTTATTAGATACACCAACCAGTTCTTGGTGAACTGTGTCATCCATTTGTTTAAGGTCAAGCATGACAAGATCGGTAGCATCTAATACTTCATCAACCACATCGGTATGTTTACGGATATAGCCATTGGTATCAAGACAAGTATGAATACTTTCAGCTTGTGCAGCGCGGAAAAAGTCACGAATAAATTCAGGTTGAAGCATAGCTTCGCCACCAGAAGCGGTTACGCCACCACCCGATGCTTTCATGAAATGACGATAAGACACTGCTTCTTTCATGATTTCTTCAACGGTGATCTCACGACCGTCATGAAGATCCCAAGTATCACGGTTGTGACAGTATTGGCAGCGCATTAAGCAGCCTTGCATGAAGATAATAAAACGGATGCCGGGTCCGTCGACGGTTCCGCAAGATTCGAAAGAGTGAATACGACCTTTTACTGACATTACTATCTCCGCATATATATTGTGCGTGTTATTTACCTGTCATTTTATTACAAAACGACAGGGTAAAGTAGCCCTATATACGTTTAAAGTGTAAGGGCAATTGTAGTGTTTTGTCTGCGTATTTTGGGTTCTTCTTTTTATCACGCTATTTAGAAACACTTATTGTGGCTCGGTATATCTGTGAAGGCTAAAACAAAAAATACAGAAAAAAGCTCGTTCTAGTGGTCGTATTATCAGAGGCTTTGCAGCCTAGCTTTTTCTTTTGCACATGGCTTCACATAGTTCGAGGTATGAAGCATATAAGTCTTTATCAATAATATGGTTTTTATAAATGAGTAAAAGCAGAGCTACGGCGGTAATATTGATTTCATCTCCTGCTTTTAGCCAAGGTATTGCTTCTTCATATCGACCGTTGTCGAAATAATAAGTGCCAATTTTGACACTACACTCAACAGCAAAAATACCGCGGTACGTAGAGCCTTCTTTCCATAACTCCATCATTTGATCCCAAGGGATATCGTTAAGGTTTGTCAGGCGCAAGCAAGTGGCCTTTCGCATTAATAGTAATGCTCTATCTTCATCTTTTAGTTCTGCATCGTGAGTTAGCCATAGATCGTAGAACTCTAAAGCAACGCTATAGTTTACTGGGCAAAATACTTTGCTGAAAGCGCCTCTTCGACCTAGGAAAGCAGCATCTTGTCCTTCTGTAATTGCTGGAATATATCCACGTTTGCCAGCGTTCAGGAGTTGGTTTAAGGCGTCTGAACGTACAGCTTTACTTGCGGCTTTTGCGTCTTCCTTTGATAATGTTTTATCGATTACGCCTTTGAATTTGTCATCAAAGATTAGCTTTGCAAACGCGACACATGCCTTATCGTCTTCGGCTTTGGCAAGCTCATGCATAGGAGCGCCTCTCTCCTTGATAGGGAGTTTCATTACTTCTTCGAAAGTCATATTAAATTTTCATACCTGTTAATGTTTGCATTCGATCTATCATACAAGTCTACTTCGTTTTCGTTTTAATATAGAGCAGGGCTTTAATAAGAAGATGCCACTATGTGGCAGATAACAAAAAACCGACTATAAAGTCGGTTTTTTATTAGGACAGCGAGAGAAAACTAATGACTAGTTTCTCGTTACTCAGCTCTAAATTATAGAGATGCAGTGAAAGTACGTGCGATTACGTCTTTCTGCTGTTCAGTTGTTAGAGAGTTAAAACGCACTGCGTAACCCGATACACGGATAGTTAGCTGTGGGTAGTTCTCTGGGTGCTCAACAGCATCAAGAAGCGTTTCACGGTTTAATACGTTAACGTTCAAGTGCTGACCGCCTTCGATGCCAGCTTCATGGTGGAAGTAACCATCCATAAGACCTGCAAGGTTAGCTTTTTGAGTATCTGCTTCTTTACCTAGTGCGTTTGGCACGATAGAGAATGTGTAAGAGATACCATCTTTTGCGTCAGCAAACGGTAGTTTACCTACAGATGTTAGAGAGGCTACAGCACCTTTCTCATCACGACCGTGCATTGGGTTTGCACCTGGTGCGAAAGGAGCGCCAGCACGACGACCGTCTGGTGTGTTACCCGTCTTCTTACCGTATACAACGTTAGATGTAATAGTAAGGATTGACTGAGTAGGGATAGCATCACGGTACATTTTCAACTTACGGATTTTGCCCATAAATGTTGAAACTAGTTCACAAGCGATGTCATCTACACGTGAATCGTTGTTACCGAATTTAGGGTAATCACCTTCGATTTCGAAGTCGATAGCAATACCGTCTTCGTCACGGATAGGCTTAACTGTTGCGTACTTGATAGCAGACAATGAGTCAGCTGCAACAGAAAGACCAGCGATACCACAAGCCATTGTACGACGAACGTCACGGTCGTGAAGCGCCATTAGCGATGCTTCGTAGCTGTACTTGTCGTGGCTGAAGTGAATGCTGTTTAGCGCAGTCACGTATTGTGTTGCTAACCAATCCATGAAGTGATCTAGACGATCCATCACATCAGCGTAATCTAGAACTGCATCAGTTACAGGTGCAGTCTTAGGACCGATTTGGATTTTAAGCTTCTCATCAACACCGCCGTTGATAGAGTAAAGCATTGTTTTAGCAAGGTTAGCACGTGCACCGAAGAACTGCATTTGCTTACCAACAACCATTGGAGATACACAACAAGCGATTGCGTAGTCATCTGAGTCCATGTCTGGACGCATTAGATCATCGTTTTCGTACTGGATAGAAGAAGTATCGATAGATACTTTCGCACAGAAACGCTTAAAGCCATCAGGTAGCTGCTCAGACCAAAGAACAGTGATGTTCGGCTCTGGAGAAGGACCCATAGTGTATAGGCTGTTTAGGAAACGGAAGTTTGAACGTGTAACTAATGTACGACCGTCAAGACCCATACCACCCATTGATTCTGTTGCCCAGATTGGGTCACCAGAGAACAACTCATCGTATTCAGGCGTACGTAGGAAACGAACCATACGTAGCTTCATTACGAAGTGGTCAATCATTTCTTGTGCTTGAACTTCTGTGATTACGCCAGCTGCGATATCACGCTCAATGTACACATCTAGGAACGTAGAAGTACGACCTAGAGACATTGCAGCACCGTTCTGTGATTTAACAGCAGCTAGGTAGCCGAAGTAAGTCCACTGAATTGCTTCTTGTGCACTTGTAGCAGGACCAGAAATATCGTAGCCGTATTTAGCTGCCATAGTTTTGATCTGACCTAGAGCACGGTGTTGCTCTGCAATTTCTTCACGAAGTTGCATTGTCATTTGAAGATCTTCGCCTAACTCGAAACGCTCTTGTAGAGACGTAAATTGAGCGAACTTGTCTTTCATTAGACGATCAATACCGTATAGTGCTACGCGACGGTAATCACCAATGATACGACCACGGCCGTATGCATCTGGAAGACCAGTCAGTACACCAGACTTACGACATTTCATGATGTCAGGCGTGTAAATATCGAATACACACTGGTTGTGTGTTTTACGGTATTCAGTAAAGATTTTAGAAACTTCAGGATCTAGTACGCGATCGTACGCTTTACAAGAACCTTCAACCATACGGATACCACCGTTAGGGATGATAGCGCGCTTTAGTGGTGCTTCAGTTTGAAGACCAACAATCGTTTCAAGATCTTTGTTGATGTAACCTGCATCGTGTGCAGTGATAGTAGAAATAACTGAAGTATCGAAATCAACAGGAGCGTGAGTGCTGTTTTCCTGCTTGATACCTACCATTACTTGTTCCCAAAGCGTTGCCGTTGCTGGCGTCGCTTCAGATTCTAGGAAAGACTCGTCACCGACATACGGTGTGTAGTTCTTTTGGATGAAATCACGAACGTTTACATCGTTCTGCCATTCGCCTGCAGCGAAACCTTCCCAAGCTTTAGCAAATTGCTCTGCCATGTTATACCTACCTGTTTCTATTCAGTAGAAAAAATACGTACTGATTACGATGCAATTACGCAATCAATCATCATAAATGATGAACAGTACACTTTTATTAACAATAATACGGATAATGAAAAATTACAGCTCAACTAAATTAAGATTTCATTATTCGTATTCGTGCTTATTCTCAAGTAAAGCAGGGCAGTGCAAGCGCACTGCCCACGAATATTATAGTAGTGATTGAATGCCGTATTGACCTTCTAGCATACCGACAGAAAGCATTGCAACTAGACAGATAATCAATACCGATGCTGGAATGATAATACGGTCGAAGATAGACAGTGTTTTAGCACGTTCTTTATCACCGATTAGGCCGTTGTTATCAAGCAGCATTGTGAGTGCCCAAGCCAATACAGGGTTAGTCACTGCTGCTGCAAAGATACAAATACCAGCAGACTGAGAGTCTTTAGTATCACGAACCATTTGCATACCAGCTTCTAGAAGAGGAAGAAATACACCTACAAGAAGCGCAATACGCATTACTGGTGGCCATACCGCAACATCCATTGGGAAACCAAGAATAGCAACAATAATACACAAACTACCCAGTAAGATACCGCCCGCTGGAATTGGACGCTTAGCAATTGCCGCTGGGATCATGTACGTTCCCCAAGATGATGTAATGTTACCACCACCAACCGCTGTACCTACAATTTGGCGTAGTGAACACGTTGTCATTGTATCATCAACGTCCATCAGTACATTCTTTGCGCCACGAGGGTAGTTTAGCTCTTGGAAAATACGATGACCAAGAAAATCTGGTGACCACATTGCTACTGCTAGAATGGCAAACGGTAATGATGCAAGGAAGTGCTGAAAGTTTGGTAAGCCAAGCATCCAACCTTGATCTGTGCTACCCCACCAGTATACAGGATTTAGATTTGGCAGACCCATTTCAGTTTCAAATGTTAGGTCAAAACCTGCACCCAGTGCCAAAGCAATAGCTAGGCCAGCTGCCGCACAAGCAGGAATCGCTAGCCAACGCTTGCCGATACGAGCAAGGAAAGCATAAAGCACGATATTAACAGCAAGTACCACTAAGCCAATATACCCGAAGCTGCCTTTCGCGGCATCGGCTGTTTCAAGGCTTGTTGCCCAAGACTGGATATCACCAATTTGGCTCATTGCTCCCGTGAAACCGAGAAAAACGAGTAAGCCCCCAGCAACCCCTTCACCGGTCAGATTCACCAGTTTAGAGCCACCTTTAAAGTAACTCAGTAATAAACCGAATACACCTAAAAGAATTGCAAGAGCAAGAGGGTGTGCACCGGCTAGGGCAATCGTACCAATTAATGGAATCATTGGTCCGTGGTTACCTGCTAAGTTAGCTCTAGGGTTAAAGAAACCAGAGGCTAAAATACAGAAGAGTAATGCTGGGATAAGCATTTCTACACGAGCGACTTCAATGGCAAATTCTTTACCAAGCTCAACATGGTCCCAAGCTTGCGTTAGGCCATCAGCCCAAGACATCATTACCGCAGAATACATTGCGATGATGCCGATAGTGCCTGCAAGTGCGGGAACTAAATCTTCCCATTCAAAACGGAAATCACGACCAGGAAGGTTTAACTTCCAGCGGCGTGGCTTCATTATTTTCAATTCGTTATCTAGATACTCAGAGCGGCTAGAGAAGTCAGATGCAGGGCGGTGTTGCTCCTGATAACTTCTTTCTTCTGATGACATATTTGCCTCGTTTCTACGTTAAATAATAATGTTAAATAATAATTTTTTTTATGGTGACCTGTTTGCCGTTCTCTACTAATAACTCACCCTCAAGTAGGAACTGCTATATCAGTGTAATTATATTTCACCAAATTTTAGCAAAGTATACGGGTTCAAGTGGAAGATGGAATTGATCTTGATCACTACCCCTCAAAAAATGTAGTAAAATAACTAAAAAAAATTGAAAGAAAAAATAATTTGTTAAAAAATATTGTAGTAAGTGAGTCGGTTATGTGAGTTTGTAATAACCAAAAAATGAAAGAAGACTTGTTAACTAACTATTTTAAAACGAATATGGCTTTGTAGTGTGGATTTTACGGTCTACAAGGAGTCTACACCAAAAGAGGCAGGTTGGAAGCTGTTAATTACTCGTAATGTGAAGGGATATGAAAGATAAAGCCAGCAACAAAGCTGGCTTTAGAGAGAGCAATATATCGGTCTCTATTGACCAAGATGCAGTTTTTGGTATGACTCTAATAATTGCTGATGCGCAGGGTATTGGCTCATTGTAAGGTCGCCACCAGTGACACCATAAAAGCGAACTGTTCCTTCGATAGAACCCCATGCTGCAGCTACGGTTTCTACGCCATATAGCTGTTCGAAATCTGCTTTAGCCTGAGCTGGGTCGCTTTCTTCATCAAGTGCAAGATTAAGGCTAGCCACCAGGCAATGGAAGAATTGGGTACGTTCAGGGCTGTAAGTGGTAGCATTAACCTCAAGGCACCAAGTCGCCAGTTCGAGGGCTAACTCTAGATCGCCACCAGCGAGTGCGAGTAGACATTTTACTTCGCCAATGCGCAATGTTTGCCATGCATCGCCGACTAGCGGTGCTAGGCCTATGATTTCAGCAAGCAGTACAGAGTCATCGTATCCTTCTTCTTCTAAAATACCGTACATTTCTGCGTACTGTTCACCTTCCCAATCTACATTTGGTAGGGCAAGGAATGTCTCACGCAGCTCCAACGCAACGTTATTGTTGCTTTCGATGAGTGTTTCAATCGGGTAAATTTCAGACCAGCTTGGCACTATAATACGACAACAATTCACACCAAGATGCGAGTAATCAGCAATGTAAACATCAGCTCTTGCTTTGGTCATAATCGCCATTAAGTGGCTGAATGATTCTTCAGAATTGCCAGTGAAATTCCAATCAACAAAATCATAGCTTGCATCTGCTTTAAACAACTCACCAGAAACCATCACACATGAGAAGTTCGGTGTATGTGCCGTTTGTTCATTGTGCTGACTGTTATCATCGACTGTTGGCTGTGGGTAAATGCCTAGCTCGATCAGTGTATCGTTCTGCAGTAATTCGGTTACCACTCGCTCAAGTGCAACCTCAAAATGAAGATGAGCCTCAAATGCTGCTAAGCACACATCATTCCCTGGAACCGGTAACATCGCACAAAGCACTGGGTATTCACCGCCCAGTGATGCGTCGTAACATGTCACAGTTAATCCTTTTGCGGCTAATGCTGCAATAGACTCAGTGATTGCTGGGTAGCGAGCCATTACCTCTGCTGGAATTACCGGTAAGCTGATGTCTTTAAGAATTATGCGGTTTTTAATTGCACGAGCAATCACTTCAGATAAACACTGGGTACGTGCCTCTGCTTGCGTATTTCCTGAAGCAATACCATTCGACAAGTAAAGGTTACTGATGATGTTAGCTGGAATATAGACGGTTTCATTGTCAAATTGACGTTCAAACGGTAAACAACATACGCCACGATCCATATTGCTCGATTGTAGATCAACTAAATCGGTACCCAGTAGCTCAAGAGTCGGATCGTAATATTGTGTTAAACGTTCATCCAACATGCCTTCGGGCGGTAAGTTATCTTCACCAATATCAAACCATTTTTCGTTACTGTAGTGAACAACATCGCCATTAGCCAGTGCTTGACCCAAGTAATAGTCATTATAAAAAGCATGGGTTGATAGGCATTCAAAGAATTTACCTAATGCAGATGCAAGGGCTGCTTGCTGTGTTGTCCCTTTACCTTGAGTGGCATTCATCGGTGCATCGACATCACGAATTTGTACTGACCAGACATTCGGTACAGGATTAAACGAAGCAACCTCTTCTATATTAAAACCCAATTTTTTTAATTGAGTTTGGAAATGCTCGATAGATTGTTCAAGTGTGGCATCTTTACCTGTAACAGATGTTTTCATTATATGTCTCTTCAGTAAAAGCTATCGTCAGTATTGATAGGCGCGGAGTATATACCCAAACCACTTGGATGTCAGAAACCGAGGGCATAGATTCCACGCATTCGACTGGCATCGAACAGGTTTTGAAATTGGTTGATTTAACTGTTGAATAAAATGAAGTCATTTACGTTATTGGTGTTATTTTCTACCTAAGTTAGTCAGTTCTGGCTAATAAAGATCGTGATGATAAAGCATATTAGGGCGAATGCGGAAGATAACGAAATAAGAATTCGTAATGGGATATTTTTAATAGAATTTATCATGAATATCGCAATGCTTATTGTTTTATATTGTAATGATTTTCGTCAGTCTATATGTCATATATATGCATTGTAAACTGTAGTTTTTGAATTTAAGGAGAGAATTATTAGCGAGTGCTGGTTGATTGTTAAGATTAATGATTACGGGGTGGTTTTTTATTTGGAAGCTTGGATGGGAAAGGTTAGTAAATAAAAGGAAGTGGCATTATAGCCACTTCCTGCTGAATATTATTGCGCGACCTGGAATTCACCCAGACGGTTTCTCTGATCTTCTGCCAGTTGTGATAAGTGGCTACTGGCTTCAGCTGTCTGGCTGATGCCAGCCACATTCTGGCTGATGATGTCATTAATAGTATTTATATTCAGTGTAATATCACCAATGGCTCGGCTTTGCTCGTCAACTGAGGTGGTGACATCGGCGTTGACCTGGCTGATATGATCCAGTGCTCGGGTGATAGAGTCAATCTGGCTACTTGTTTGTTCAGCGATTTCGTTAGTGCTTTTCACTTTGTCTAGGCTGTCATTCACCGCGGTAACGACGACTGACGATTTGTGTTGCAGCTGCTCGATAATGGTCTGAATTTGTTGGGTTGAATCCTGCGTTTTGGCTGCTAGCACTCTGACTTCATCGGCAACCACGGCAAATCCGCGGCCACTTTCGCCGGCTCGTGCCGCTTCAATCGCCGCGTTGAGTGCGAGTAGGTTGGTTTGCTCTGAGATACTGTCAATCACAGTGATGACTTCACTGATTTTGACGCTTTGTTCGTTAAGGTCGACAACCTGACTTGATGTCTCTTCAAGTTGTGTCGTAAGTTCTTGTGATAATTGGCGGGAATGCAGGGCGATAGCTGTGCCTTCAGCGCCCAAGGTCAGTGCTTGTTGGGCACTTTCATCAGCTGTTTTTGCATAGCCGTCAACCAGTTCGGCGGCTGCAGATAGTTCTGTTACAGCGGTGGTTATTTGCTCTACTTGCTGTTGTTGTTCTCGGCCGTTGACTTCACTTTGGGTCATCACTGCGGCAAGTTCAGTTGAAGAGGTGGCGACTTCATCACTAACGCCACGCAGTGCGCGGATAGTGTGGCTAAGTTGAGAAATAGCATCATCGAGGCTGGAACCCAGCATGCCGATTTCATTCTTTCCGCTGATGTTTGTGCGGGTATGCAATTTACCGTCGGCTAAATCTCTCACCGTTAAATAAAGCGTGTTCATTACACCACTAATGGCATTTGACAGTAACATGCTGATTGCCAACGCTAGTAGAGTTGCAATCGCGGTCGCTGTTAACTGACTTGTGGTGACCGACTCTAATAACTCTGATGTTCTGTCAGAAAGCTGTTCAGTTTTATTAATCGATTCTTTTGCCAGGGTGGTAATTAACTGGGTGTTTTCATTACCAAATCTAATCATGTTCGCAACATTCTCTCTTTTCTCATTTTGTAGCTGAAGAATGTCTTGAAGCTGTTTTTCCCAAAGACGGGCGTTATTTACTAGCTCTTTGTTTTCAGGCCAGTTTTCAAAAGGCTGAAGCAGAGTGATGAGCGACTGGGTTTGATCTAATGTTTTCTTCGTTGCAGTGCGGCTCTTGCCTTTAACGCCTTCAGCGATATTAAACAGCATCAGCCCTGCGGTATCTGCCATTTGTGATATATCTTGATTCCATTGCTTCAGATCATCTGCGCTTCTGTTTTGGGTTATCTGAAAGTCAGCTTCACTGAGATCAGTGCTGATCCAGCTGGTTGCATCGTATATCTCTTTGATTTTACGACGCTGTTCTCTTAGCAGCTCCGAACTCTGTGTATATTGCTGGTAATTACGGATGAATGTTTCCAGTGTTTGTCTGACTTTTGGAGTCACGGCGCTGTTATCTGTCTGTATTATGCGATTATAGCTTTTCTGAACTTGCGCATAATTTTCGTTATTGACGCGCACCATTTCGTCTAGGCGTTCATAAAACCCTAGCGCATAAATAGAGCTCATCCGGCTTACGTCCTGTAGGTCCTGAAATTCTTTCAATGTGTTGTTAAGTGCGATGAAGTCATCGACATTGTCAGTGTTTGTTTCAACTTCTGATAACAGGCTCTGGCTGATTATGATGGTAATGATGAAACATAACACAGCAAAGGCTGAAGATAGCGAAAGTAATATTCGCAATGGTATATTTTTAATTGAATTTAGCATGAGATATCAACGTCGTAATGTTTTTAATAAAATAGAGGAATAATACTTATTGAGTGAGATTATTAATCAATATGCAATAGCGCTGTATTAACTGATAGCAATAGCGTCAGTTATTATAATTTTGCTGAATATTATATAGCCAATAGCTGTACTTTAGTAGATGTATTAAATTTATATTTGCATATGGAATATTATAACGAGCGCCTTATTTTTAATTATATTTGGTAATTGGTAATAATTGATCGCAATTTGTAATAATGGGTAATGTTGACGAGTAATGTATATTGTTATTATGTACGACTTTGCCATCTTGTAATTTATTAAAAGTGGGAAGTCGTCTTACTATCGTTTTGAACCCTGCCATGGTCTCCAGCTCAGAACTCTTTTCTTGTCAGAAATATTAATGCGATGGGTTTATCTTGTGTGTAGAACGGCTATGCATTGTTATAAGGATAATGCTGGCTTTATGATCGCTATCCCATTTAGATCCTTAATCAAGTGAAATTTGTCACAGATTGTTACTGCTTGTTGTAGCAGAATCATCCGGTATAAGGAAATCTCGTTGAATATTTATACCAATAATTAAATATCCTTCATTATTTTAGTCTGCATTTCTCTTTTTATGTCGACTAAAATGTAAGGGGAGCAGAGGGATACGATGAAAGCGAAAATAGCGTTAAATATAGATGGTATGCGTGATGATTATATCGAAGCAGTTAAGCGGCTAGTTACTATTCCGAGTGTTTATGATGAGGCAACAGCATCTGAACAAGATCAAGTACCGTTTGGTCAACCTATTGATGATTGTCTAACGCACACATTGGCACTATGCCAAGAGATGGGTTTCTCGGTGTATAAAGATCCCGATGGTTATTACGGGTATGCCGATATTGGGCAAGGCGAACAAATGATCGGGGTGCTAGGTCACCTTGATGTTGTACCTACGGGGGAGTTGTCAGCATGGGATTCACTGCCATTTGAGCCTGAAATTCGTGATGGACGTTTGTACGGTCGTGGCACGCAGGACGATAAAGGACCGACGTTAGCGGCTTTATTTGCTGTTAAAGCTTTACTGCAAAGTGGTGTGGTATTGACGAAGCGAATTCGTTTTATTTTTGGTACTGATGAAGAAACATTGTGGCGTTGCATTGAACGTTACTTAGAAAAAGAAGAAATCCCCCAGTGTGGCTTCACACCTGATGCCAGTTTCCCTCTAATCCATGCTGAAAAAATGCTGATTCAATCGTGGTTGCACGGTGATGGTGACTCCTCGTTATTTCTTGAGTGTGGTGGCGCATTGAATGCCGTTCCTGAATTAGCACGATACCAAGGCCTATTAAGCGATAGCTTAGTGAGTGCACTTGATGAACTCGGGTTTGATTTTAGTTGTGAAGACGATGAAGTTACCGTATTTGGCAAAGCTGCGCATTCAGCCTCTGCCGATACCAAAGGCGTTAATGCTATCGCTCGCTTATGTATCGCATTGAAGAAGGTTGGTGTGACTCATCCTCTTGTGGTCTTTATTGCTGATCAAATTGGTCAAGATGCGAATGCTACAAACATCTTTGGTGATATTGAAGATGTGAGTGGTCGTCTAACGTTCAATGTTGCACAGTTAGATATATCGAAAGAGCACAGTAAATCGGGCATTGATATTCGGGTTCCCGTTACCTTTAGTAAAGAAGATTTTGATAACGATATTTTGGCTGTGGTTGAGCAGTATGGCTTACATTATGAAGAGTTTGACGTATTGCCTTCTTTATATATGCCCAAAGATAGCCCGATCATTCAGACATTGATGCGCGCTTATCAAGAAATAAGTGGTGATGTTGACAGTAAGCCGATGACGTCTGGTGGGGCAACGTATGCTCGAGCCATGCCGAATTGTGTGGCGTTTGGCGCTATTTTCCCAGGGCGGGATAAAGTTGAACATATGCCAAATGAATACTTAATCATTGATGACATGCTCAAGGCGATGAATGTCTACGCCAATGCAATTCATCAGCTGCAAGGAGTGGAGTTATGACAGCGGCAACAGAAACAAACAAGGTGAAGAAGTCTTTTAAGATGCCTACGGTGTACACCATCTTATTCATTATTATCGGCTTGGTTGCGTTACTGACATGGGTAATGCCTGCGGGTAAATATGATTATATGGTGAACGGGACTGATCAAATCATTCCTGCTGCCGAAGTGCTGGACTATAGCGGAGGTGAGCGTTTATTACCGATCCCTGGTACGTATAATGAAATTGAGTCAACGCCGCAGGGTTTCATTGATGTATTGATGGCTCCAATCAAAGGCTTCCATAAAGCCGTTGATGTTGCGTTATTTGTATTGGTGATTGGTGGTTTCTTAGCTGTAACCATGCGAACGGGTGCAATGGATTCAGGTGTTGCCGCTATTGTTCGTCGGTTTAAAGGCCGAGAGCAAATGATGATCCCGGTGTTAATCACACTTTTTGCTGTTGGTGGTTCGACTTATGGTATGGCGGAAGAAACCGTCGCCTTTTGGGCGGTGATATTGCCCGTTATGGCGGTAGCGGGTTATGACCGTATGGTTGCTGCTGGTATTATTTTGCTCGGCTCTGGTATCGGGGTGTTGTCATCAACTGTTAACCCATTTGCGACAGGTATTGCCTCGGGCTTTGCTGGTTTACCGATTGGTGATGGTATTGGTTTGCGCTTGGTGCAGCTTGTCATTTTGATTGTACTAGCTTCATGGTATGTCATGCGCTATGCCGCTAAAGTCAAAGCTGATAAATCTGCATCTGTATTGGCTGATATCGAATTTAATGATGAATTCTCGAAGATTAAAGAGGACTTAGGCGAGTTTACCACCAAGCAAAAACTCACCATGGGTGTATTCTTTGGTGCGTTCATGGTTATGATTTACGGGGTTATTCCATGGGAAGACATGGGTATTACGGTTATCCCAACCTTGTGGTGGTGGTTTGATGAGCTTTCTACACTATTTTTAGCATCAGCAATTTTGATTGCGGTTATTAACCGTATGTCAGAAGGTGATTTCATTAAAACCTTCTTAGAAGGTGCAAAAGATTTGATCGGCGTTGCGCTGGTGGTTGCTGTTGCGCGTGGTATTTACGTTGTGATGGATAATGGTGCCATTATTGATACCATTTTGAACTGGGCTGAAGGCGCGGTTACTGGTCTATCATCTGGTGTGTTTGTTGTGGTGACGTACTTGGTACATATTGTATTAAGCTTCTTCATTCCATCAACCTCTGGGCTGGCAACTGTTTCAATGCCATTAATGGCACCTTTAGCTGACTTCTCGGGTATTGGGCGTGATTTGATCATTACGGCTTATCAATCAGCGAGTGGTTGGATCAATATGTTTGCACCGACTGCGGGGCACTTAGTGGCTGGTCTGGCATTAGCGAAAATACCTTATGAGCGTTTCTTAAAGTGGGTAATGCCGTTTGTTGTCATGGTATTTGTCGTGACTATCGTGATCCTATTTGCAGGGGCTGCGTTGTCATAATCATTCGGTAAGGATTTTTTGTACAAGTCTGGTGAGAGGTGAATATAGGAGGGCTAACCTTCGGTATTCACCTCTTTTCTATTATAATGATCGAATCAAAACGCGTTAGAACTCAGATCTAGCGATACAGACAACAGAGTAGCTAACAGGATAGATAATGGAATTAGAGTTTGTCGCAAAAGCACTAAAAGAGTTAGGCCATCCTACACGGCTGTTTATTTTTAAACATCTGGTTAAATCGGGTCATGACGGGTTACCTGTTGGGCGATTACAGGAAGAGTTATCTATTCCTGGGTCAACCTTATCGCACCACATCTCCAGTTTAATGTCTGCAGGTTTAGTGAAACAACACCGAGACGGACGCACATTATACTGTCTTCCACAATATGATGTTTTAGAGGGTGTAATCGGTTTTCTACAAGATGAATGTTGCAGTACGCCCACAGAATAAAAGAACTGCCGATAATTAAGGTGCAGCTTGGATATCAACCGTTTTCATCGCGACTGGTTTTAGCGCTAATACATGTAATAAACGTTCTGGTGCTTGCGGCCATACAAGTGGGCTTGCTTTGGGGTTTTCTTCATTAAACCACCCTGTAAATCGTTGCGTGTTGTACTGGAAAAACTGCACCGTGTTATACAGAGGTACTGTGATTTGTTTACTGGCAACGATATTACTGAGATCGTAAATAATAGCCTGACGTTTCTCTGGCGTTGAAGCTATCGGGAATTGTGCCAGTAACTCATCTATTTTTGTGTTTTTGTAGAAATGTTTGGCATAGCGAGGGTGTTGTGGTGCTTGATAAGCGCTATTAAATGCCGAGTCAAAATACTTATAGGGTGTAGGGCCTTGTGGGTAATTCGTTAAAGCCGCCGTAAAATCACCCGCGCTTAGCCTTTCATTAAACTCTCTAAAATCTACCTGTAGTGTGCTGACTTTAATGTCGACTTCTTGCAGCATGTCAGCAAGGAGTAAAGCGGTGGTATCAAAATCAGACCAGCCATTAGGTGTCAAGATTGTTAATTCGAGTGCTTTGCCCGACGGTAAATCTCGCCAGCCATCATTATTACCGTCTCTAACATGCAGTTCATCTAATAACTCTTTGGCCAGCAAAGGGGCATAGCGCATGTATTGTTGATATTTTTCATTGCTCAATGGATCTTCCCATTGCTCAAAACCTTGGCTCATGCCTGATGCTAAGTGTGACACTTCCCCCTGACCGAATGCCGCTATATCAATCAAAAATTGACGACGAATGCTCATCGAAATCGCACGACGAAATTCGACGCGGCTGATTAATGCCTGTAATTCTGGATCGACAGCTTTGAAATTGAAAAATAAACTGATGGTGCTCGCAGGGGGCAACCAATATTTAAAATGGGGCGAAAAAGAGGCGTAGTTGCGTTCTATATCAGGAATGAACGACCCGGTCCAGTCAAACTCTCCGGTCATAATTCGAGATATGAAATCGTCATTATTGATGACTTTGGGATAGCGAAGGCAATCAATGTGTCTTTGCTCTGCTTGCCAGTAGTAGGGGTTTTTACACTGCAAATAGCCACTTTGGTTTAAGGATTCAATTGATGTAAACGGACCCGTTCCAATGGGGGTAGGGTTTGCGTATCGAAGTGGATCAGCAATGAGTCCCCATTGGTGTTGAGGAACAATAGGGAGTAATACTAATGTAAACGCGATTAGGGCATTGGGTTTGTTTAGTTTGATGTAGATTTCATTAGCACTTTTTTTATTTACCGACTTTATCCATTTGTTTATGCCGTGTGAATCAAGTGCTGGAAATTTTTGGACTAATGAAAATGAAAATAGAACGTCATCGACGGTAAAAGGGTGCCCATCAGACCACTGAACGCCTTCTCGCAGGGTAAAACTAATGCCACTAAGGTCATTATCAAGCTTGTAGTTTGTTGCGAGTCGGTATTCTGGTTGGTTATTCTGTCGGGTATTAAAAATAATCATAGGTTCAAAAATGAACTCATGTGTCGTTGGCATACTAGACGTTGAATAAGGGTTAAAGTTTGCAACTATCTGATCTTTATACTCAGGAACAAGGGTAAGAATAGTGTTCTTTTTAACGGCTTCTTCTTGCGCTAGAACAATATTGGAAAAGATAGATAAAAGAAGGGATAACAGCGAGAAAATAACGCGAACGTTCAGTTGAAATGATAATTGAAACATATACTAACCTAATACAGCTAACAACAAGACAAAAATATGTCATTTCATTAATTTACAGTATGCATATAGTGTTGGCAAATAGTGCTACGCGAGTATTGTGGCCTCACAGGAAGTAACACAAGTGTAAACAAAGCTGGGGCGTAGGGCTTATTTAGTTTGATGTAGATCCCGTTTGAACCCTGTTTTTTTACTGACTTTATCCATTGACTTATGCCATATGAGTCAAGTGCCGGATATTTTTGACCTGTGAAAATGAAAACAAAATATCATCAATAGTAGAGGTTTTTCCTTCTACTTATTGGGCACCCTCTAATAGGGTAAAAAGTACGCCAATTAAGTCTCCATTAAGCTTGTAGCCTATAACGAGTCGATATTTTGGTTGATTATTCTGTTGGATATTAAAAATAAGTTGTGGTTGAAAAGTGAACTCACACGTCATTGAGGTGCTAGGCATTGAGTAAGGGGTAAAATTTGCAATTATCTGAACTTTATTCTGAGAGGTAAGGGTAAGAACAGTGCTCTTTCTACCACCGTCTTCTTGTGCCAGAACAATATTGGAAAGCTAGATAAGAGAAGGAGTAACAACGAGGAAACAACACGAAAGTTCAATTGGAATGATAATTGAAACATATACCAACCTAATACCGCCAACAACAAGACAAAAACATGCCATTTCAATATTCTAATTTACAGCCTACTCAATATCTTGAGAAATAACACTAGATACGCATTTGCGGGTAAACATTCACTTTGACTGAATATTCATACCAAACCCATAAAGTTAACAAAATGTTGCCTATTGTGTTTTGTGGTGATACCTTCGTGAATGTGCTTGTAAAACCGACAAACATTTTGCGAGCAATTTCTCGATTTTATGGAGCTACAGGAGTTAGCGCACATGACAGATGTAGTGGCGCTTGAAGTAAAGGACTTACATAAATCTTTTGGTCAGAATGAAGTCTTAAAAGGGATTTCGTTGACGGCTCACCGAGGTGATGTGATCTCTATTATTGGGTCGTCAGGCTCAGGTAAAAGTACCTTTCTTCGATGTGTCAATTTGTTAGAAATTCCGACTCAGGGTGAAATTTGGGTCAATGGCGAACTCATTCAAATGAAGAATAATCGTCGTGGTGAATTTTTACCGGTTGATGAAAAGCAAGTTCAACGTATTCGTTCCCGTTTAGCTATGGTCTTTCAAGGGTTCAATTTATGGTCGCACATGACGGTTCTAGGAAACGTTATTGAAGCACCTATTCATGTTTTAGGGATACCTAAAGCAGAAGCAATTGAAAAGGCAGAAGCTCTGTTAAAGAAAGTCGGTCTTTATGAACGACGTCATTATTACCCAGGTCACTTATCGGGTGGACAGCAACAACGTGCAGCGATAGCTCGCGCATTAGCGGTTGACCCTGAAGTGATGCTTTTTGATGAACCTACCTCAGCGCTTGATCCTGAATTAGTTGGGGAAGTATTAGGGGTAATGCAAGATTTGGCACAAGAAGGTCGTACCATGTTAGTGGTTACCCACGAAATGGCGTTTGCCCGTGACGTATCAAATCAAGTGATGTTTTTACATCAGGGGATTGTGGAAGAACAAGGCCACCCTGAAAAATTATTTAAAAATCCAGAGTCAGAACGATTACAGCAATTTATCTCTTCCATTTATTAGTGAGATAAAGGTATTCACCTCTGGATACGTGTTTATACAAGATTGGATATATCTGTAACATTGAGTAAAAAAGTGGCTGCTGAACGATGTTGGGGCATGCAGCAGACAGTACATATTATAGGAGAAGTAAGATGAAAAAATGGATTTTAGCAGCAGCAATGGTTTCGGCACTGGGTGCAACATCTTTACAAGCAAAAGAGTACACAGAAGTACGCTTTGGTATTGAAGGTGCTTACCCTCCATTTAGTTGGACAGAGCCAAACGGTGATCTGAAAGGGTTTGATGTCGACATGGCCAATGCGCTGTGTGAAGAACTTCAAACGAAATGTAAGATTGTTGCTCAAGACTGGGATGGCATTATTCCTTCTCTACTTGCACGTAAATATGATGCAATTATTGCTGCAATGTCTATTACTGAAGAACGTAAGAAAAAAATCGACTTTACAGGCAAATACGCACTTATTCCGAACAAGTATGTTGCTAAAAAAGGCACTGTAATCGACTTTTCGAAAGAAGGCTTAAAAGGTGTGAAAATTGGTGTTCAGCGTGCGACAACGCATGATAAATACCTAACCGATAACTTTGGCGACTCTGTCACGATTGTTCGTTACGGTTCTTTTGATGATGCTTACCTTGATCTTAAAGCCGGTCGTATTGCTACCGTGTTGGGTGATGCTTCTGCACTGGAAGAAGGTCTAATTAATAAAGAAGGCGGTGAAGGGTATGAGTTTATTGGTCCTTCATTAACCGATCCTAAATGGTTTGGTGAAGGTTTTGGTATTGCATTACGCAAGCAAGACAAAGAACTGACTAAAAAGCTAGATGCCGCGATTATTTCACTACGTGAAAAAGGTATTTACCAAGAAATTGCAGCTAAGTACTTTGCTTATGATGTTTACGGTCAATAATCAGATATTTTGTTATTAACTTAATATTACCTATGTAAGCTTTGATGACCGAAGCTGTATTTTCAAGGGCCCAGAGTCTATATCTAGCCTTTGGGCCTTTTTTGGAGATCTGTCGTGTTAGATTTAAAAGGATATGAATGGGCATTGGCAGAAGGCGCCTGGGTAACAGTCCAGGTTGCATTGTTGTCACTCTTATTCGCAGTAATCTTAGGTATGCTTGGTGCGTTGGCAAAACTATCGCCATACCGTTGGGCAAAAGCCATTGCCACCATCTATACCACAGTCATCCGTGGTATTCCTGACCTAGTATTGATGATGTTGATTTTCTTCGGTGGGCAAATGCTGCTTAACGATAGTTTGTATCGTATCAATGAATGGTTTAATGAGTATTTTACATCCAGCGATCCAACCCATGAGTGGACGGCTTATTTACCTGACTATATAGAGATAAGCCCTTTTGTGGCTGGTGTCTTAACCATTGGTTTTATCTTTGGTGCTTATATGGCAGAAACATTTCGTGGCGCAATATTAGCTGTCGATAAAGGGGAGCTTGAAGCTGGCAAAGCGTATGGCATGAGTAGTTTTAAGTCGTTCCATCGAATTCTATTACCGCAAATGATCCGACATGCATTACCGGGTTTTGGTAATAACTGGTTAGTACTACTGAAAACAACAGCGCTGGTATCGATTATTGGTTTAGACGATATGGTACGTAAAGGGTCGTTGGCCGCTGGCGCAACGCAAATGCCGTTTACCTTTTATATGACTATCGCGGTTATTTTCTTATTGTTCACTACATTGTCTACATCAGCACTTAAGTGGGCTGAGCGTCGATTTAGCATTCATACGAGGTAATATATGGACTTTAGTATTCTTTTTGAAAGCTGGGACCTTTACCTTGATGGATTTATCACTACGGTGTGGATGGTCGCGGTTGCATTGGTTGTGGGGTTAATCATTGCCATACCCGTTGGTATTGCCCGCAACAGTAAAAATCCGATAATTTATTTTCCAGCATGGGCTTATATTTATTTTTTCCGCGGTACGCCTTTATTAATCCAGCTGTATTTAGTGTATTACGGGTTAAGTCAGCTTATTGAGGTGCAAGGTACCTTGTGGCAAGAAGCATGGTTTTGTGCACTTTTTGTCTTTATCTTAAATACTGCCGCTTATACTTCAGAGATCATCCGAGGGGCAATTAATAGTTTACCGAAAGGGGAAATTGAAGCTGCAAAAGCGTATGGAATGAGTACACCACAAGCATTTCGCCGTATTATTTTACCCAGTGCGATGCGTCGAGCATTACCCGCATACAGTAACGAAGTGATTTTCATGGTTCATGGTTCTGCAGTAGCAGGTATCGTAACCATTGTTGATTTAACGGGGGCGGCTCGTATCGTTAATTCGCGTTATTATGCGCCATTTGAATCTTACCTTTTTGCAGGTATGTGTTACATGGTACTTACGTTTACTATTATCTGGGGCTTTAAGAAGTTAGAGCAACGTTGGTTGCAACACTTAAGGCCGATTGTGTAATTCCGCTTACTAACAAGCGAGTAGGCTAGAACAGAAACAATATTAAAGCAGCCCAGATGTTCCCGTTACTAATGGAAATATCTGGGCTTTTTTGTGTGATGAGTATAATTAAAGCGCAACGTCATCGTATAAATTGATGTTTGTTAATGCAGCAACTTCATCAATGTATTGGCGTACTTGCGTTGGAAATACTAGCCCTTTAACAACGGTTAAGTTGCGTAAAGAAGGGAACAGGTTTACATCATCGTACGTTAGATTGTTATCACGCTCAGATGGCAGTATTAACCAATCGAGATCCGTTAATACTGCATTCAATGCTGTGATATATTGCGCGGAATGCGTCAAAGCATCATCAAATGATTCATTAATCATTGCGGACTTTTTGTCATGAAACCAATCTTTGGCTTCTTGGCACTGAAATTCAGGTAAATCAATTTTTAGCCAACGAGGGTAAAGCAATAAGCTACTGTATGGACGTGTTTTCTCTGACCATTGTGCGATCTTATTTGCATCCATGCTTTGCCCTAAAGAAGGCTTGCCATCGAGTTGATCGATATAAGCCGCAATATCAAGGCTCTCGGCCATGTAACTGCCATCTGGCTTTTGTAAAATAGGAACTAAGTTAGCACCGACTTTTTCAATACGTGCTTCAATATCGTGATTCTGTAAGGCAACGAATTCAATGTCAGCTTTTTTATAACCGACAACCATCATCGCTTTTATACAAAACGGACAATGATCAAAAATAAATAATTTCATGGGCTTTCCTACGAGTGCTCAAGAGAAAAGGTGCAAGCTTGTTTTCATGAGCTTGCACTGAAGGTTGAAGGTGATTTATTTAAATGTTGACCATATAGGCGCATGATCAGATGGCTTTTCAATACCACGTAATTCGTAATCAATGCCAGCATCGATACAACGATCAGCAAGTGATGGTGTAGCAAGTACAACATCAATACGCAAACCACGGTTATCGACAAAACCTCTTGAGCGATAATCGAACCACGAGAATTGGTCATCTACGTCAGGGTGTAACTGACGGAACGTATCGGTGAACCCCCAGTCCATTAAGGTTTTTAGCCATTCACGTTCAATCAGCTGAAATGAACATTTCCCGGTTTTTAGCCAGCGTTTGGCATTGGCTGGGCCGATACCGATATCTAAGTCAATTGGGCTAATATTAATGTCACCCATCACAATCACTTCTTCTTCGTTAGTGTGGTGAGTGTTCAAGTAATTCATTAAATCAGCATAGAACTTTTCTTTTGCGGGGAACTTTGTTTCGTGGCTTAGGTTTTCACCTTGTGGGAAATAGCCATTTAACACCGTCACTTTCTTGCCATCTTCCTGTTCAAAGGTTGCCATGATCATGCGACGTTGCGCATCTTCATCATCAGTTGGAAATCCCTTTTGAACGCTAACGGGCTCTTGTTTACACAACATAGCCACACCGTAATGGGCTTTTTGACCATGGTGATAAACTTTGTAGCCCATGGCTTCAACATCAGCTAGGGGGAAAGCTTCATCATGTACTTTGATTTCTTGTAGACCAATCACATCGGGCTGGTGCTTTTCAATCAAAGCTTGAAGTTGGTGAAGACGAGCGCGAAGACCATTAATATTAAATGAGATGACTTTCATGTTTTTTTATAATCCTTGGTTTTACTGACTTTCAACGGTAAATCATTAGGTTATGAATTGTTCTGTTTACGCTATTCGACGCTGTATTACCCTATTTACCACCCGCTGCCGCCACTTTGTCGCCATTAAAGTCGGCATGTTTAAGGCTGTTTAGTGGGTTCAATGCGACAGCATCATTTAGGTGGTTTGGTGCGAAATGCGCATAAACCATTGTTTGGCTAATGTCAGAATGCCCAAGAATTCTTTGTAACACAATAATGTTACCGCCATTAGTCATAAAATGGCTACCAAAGGTGTGGCGTAGTACGTGAGTTGCTTGCCCTTTAGGTAAATCAGGTAATGTGCGAGTAAGCCACTTATACACCACACCGTAACCACAGGTAAATAATCTGCCCACGGAAAATTTATGGAGGAAAGCAAAAGTAGTAACCGTAAATCCCTTGTTTGCGAATAGTTACCAAATATTGACCAAACAAATCAATGTTTGGTGATTCCACTTCCAATTGATATAAAATATGTTACTCACAATTAAGTTGCTTATGATAATTTCCAGCTCCGAAAATTCTTATCTTATATAGCTATTGAGGAGAAACATCCTTTGAAAAAGCAACTACTTGTAGCATCTCTATCCATGCTGTTATCTGGCCCAGCACTATCGTCAGATTTTTCTTTTTCTAACCCAAAAACAATTCTACCTAATGAGGATATACAAAGCTTCCAGTTGGCTGACTTGGACGGGAATGGCACCATTGAGATCGTTTATTTGAACTCAAATGGTGAGCTTAAATATGCCAGTCAAGGAATGTTCATTGATGAATCAATTAAAGACTTCATAGGTAATACAGTTTGGGATGTAGTAGATCGAGAAGGATTTAAAATAAAAATTAACTTATCAAGCCGAGGGTCTTTAAGTTATACAATTAATAAAGGTATGTATGGTCAAGGATCTAGTTTGATAATTGAAAATGGCGTACTGCAGCCAAATGGTACAAGTAGTTACTATTATTTAATGATTGACTCCGTAACAACCACACAAATAAGCGGAAAATTTATGTACAGCAAAGGCGGGATTAATTCTAAAGTGCCTTTTACTGCAACTAAATCCTAGTAATATTTTTATTGATTATTCGTATGAATCTTTGCGACAAGGATTCATATTGATGAAAAGTGCCTAACAATATTGTTTTTGACAAAGCTCATATACTATATGGGCTTTTTTCATTACCTGAAATGTAGCAAATTTATATAGACGAAAACATTCTTTCTGTCGAGCGATTCCTTGTCAGGAGCTCAGGTGGAACGAGGCAGGCAATTGCTCAGGCTGCTAAATCTCTACTTTCACATCAAGTGCCCAGAGGACATTTGATGTGAAAGGGATAAGGTAATTGGAGGGCGAGTGTCTACTATCGGGCTTCGGCCATACTCATAACGGGTTGGTTTTTACGTAAGGCAAATAAGCAAAACATCACAAACCACAGACCGCTGACAATAAGTCCTGCCCATGTTGAATGGGTATAACCGATCGCTATGTAGCCAAGCAGGGCGCCAAAAGCAACAGAAACCGCATAAGGGAGTTGGGTGAGCACGTGATCCATATGATGGCAACCAGCACCGGTAGCAGACAGAATACTGGTACTGGAAATAGGTGAACTGTGGTCACCAAAAACAGCACCGGCAAGAACGGCAGACAGCATTGGCAGCAACATGCTGATATCACTCGCGGCGGCAATATCGCCTGCTAGCGGTAACATAATCCCGAAAGTTCCCCAGCTGGTGCCCGTTGCAAATGCCATCGCACAAGACAGTACAAAGACCACTGCTGGCAGCATTTCAATAGGGATATTGCCACTGGCCATAGAAGCTAGGTACATGCCTGTTTCCATGTCGCGTACGACAGAACCGATTGTCCAAGCAAAGAACAGAATAATGATAGCGGGTAGCATAGCGCCAATACCTTGCGGCGCAGCTTCTAGCCATACCTTCGCACTTAACTTCAAGCGAAGTGCCAATACCACAGAGACCACCAGACTACAGATCGCCCCGTATACCAGTGAAGAACCGACATTGGTGTGTTCGAAAGCACCGATCACGCTAAAATCGAGACCTTTCGCCGTTAGCACTGCTGCACCGGATTGGACCATGAAGTAGACCGCCGCCGCAGTCAGCGTCAGGATAGGAAGTACCATGTCTATCATGCCGCCATTGCTGCCTTCAGGCGTTTCAATATCAAGACCGGGTGGGCGACCACGAGATTCATCCCATAATTGTCCTTCCAGTGCCCGTTTTTCATGTTTACGCATTGGACCGATATCAAGCTGAAAAGCAATAACACACAACACCATGACAAGGGTAAATACCGCGTACAAGTTCATCGGGATCATCTCGACAAAAGCTGAAATAGGACTTTGGTCTGTGACGTTATGCGCGACCATAATGCCGCCAATTAGCGCGATAATATAAGCCCCCCAAGACGAGATAGGCATTATCACACAAACGGGGGCTGCGGTTGAGTCGAGCAAATAAGCCAGCTTGGCACGCGAAATTTGGAAGCGGTCGGTGACTGGGCGACAGATGGCACCTACAGACAAGCTATGGAAGAAGTCATCAATAAAAAAGATAAATACCATTAGACCTGTTAACGATTTTGCACTGCGGCGATCCTTACAGCGTACAGCTGCCCAATCGGCAAAGGCTTGAGTCGCACCAGAGACGCTCATCAGGCTGATCAATGCACCAAGCAATAACATGAAGATGATCATATTGGCGTTATCGCTGTTTAGGCTGCCATTAACCCACACAATGCTAAGTACTTTATCAAATAGGTAGTTTAGCGCAGCAGTGGGTGAAAAATGCGTCAGCATAAGGGCGCCGGAAACAATGCCAGTTCCGAGTGATAACAGTACTCGTCGAGTAGTCACAGCTAGAATGACCGCCAACAATGGGGGAAGAACCGACCAAGCGGAATCTGAATAATGGATGAGGTTCATGATCTCTTTACACCTATAGAAAAAGGTGGAGATCTACCAAAAAGAGGTGTAACGAAGACGTCTGAAAAGGTGACTTGTTACCCCTTCAGGTAGCGCTCCATAGGAAAAACTATGGCAGTCCTGCGCCTATTCGACGCAGACCCAGCAACTGAGTGTGATAACAACAGTTACTTCGGCGCTGACTCCTTTCTCCGGCATCGTCGGTATCATCCTCCGCACGGTTACTTATAGGCAGCGCACCTCTACTGATTAAGGGTTTGCGTGGACTATCTTATCAATAAGCCATTACAGAGCAAGTGTTAAATAGTGATATTTATTGATATTACGCAACAATCTACTGCTTTCATCGTAACGATGAAAAGATGGATTTGATGACGACCCTATTTATACGTGACTATCAGCCAGTTTATGCATGGAATTTTTCATGATTAAGGAGTAAGCATGATAGATAAAAAACACTTTGAATTGATCGATAAACCCACCTTTTTTGGTGCGTTAGGCTTATTGATCTCGGTTGTAGTGCCACTGTTACTGTTTCCGGTACAAGGGGCTGAATGGATTGCGGTTGCTAAAACGTTTATGACCGATAAACTCGGTTTTCTTTACCTCGCTTTAGGCATCTCTGCTTTCTTTTTCATGATATATATCGTGTTCAGTGATATTGGCCAAATTAAGCTAGGTGATGCTGATGAAAAACCTGAATTTGCTACGGCATCTTGGGCAGCGATGCTATTTTGCGGGGGGATCGGTGCCAGTATTTTGTACTGGGGAACCATTGAGTGGGCTTACTACTATCAGAGCCCGCCATTTCAGTTAGAATCTGGCAGTGAAGAAGCCGTTCGATGGGCTGCCACTTATGGTATTTTCCATTGGGGGCCAATCGCGTGGTCTATTTATATGATCCCTGCGATTCCCATTGCATACTTTTTCTACGTAAGAAAGCAGCCAGTATTGAAGGTATCTGCGGCGTTAATGCCAATTATCGGTGAAGCTCGCAGCCACGGTAAACTTGGCAAGTTCATTGATATCCTGTTTATTTTCGGCTTGCTTGGCGGGGCTGCGACAACACTTGGCCTTGCTGCACCTTTGATTAACGAAGGAATAAGCTACCTCTTTGGCATTCCATCAACCACAACCACACAGATTGGTGTGTTACTGCTTTGTACGGCACTGTTTGCTTACTCTTCCTACAAGGGGATGGATGAAGGCATTAAAGTGCTTAGTAACATTAACTTCTGGGGTGCGCTGGGGTTACTGGTTTTCGTCTTGTGTGCTGGTCCTACGCTCTTTATGTTAGAAACGGGCTTAGATTCTATTGGGCGTATGCTGTCTAACTTTTTTGTGATGGCGACATGGGCAGAGCCGTTCGGTGGCTATGGTACGTTTGAAGATACGCATTTCCCACAAGATTGGACCATTTTCTACTGGGCGTGGTGGCTAGTATTCGCACCAAGTATGGGCTTGTTCGTAGCACGTATTTCTCGTGGTCGTACTATCAAGCAAATGGTGTCAGGCGCGATTTTCTTTGGCTCGTCGGGTTGTGCGCTCTATTTCATGATTTTGGGTAACTATGGTTTGTCTTTACAACTCTCCGGTCAGCTGGATGTTGTTAGTATCCTGAACGATGATGGCCCAACCCGCGCCATTTTCTCGATTCTTGAGCAGCTGCCGATGAGCACCATGGTCATCGCTGTGTTCACTCTCTTGTGTATTATCTTTACGGCGACAACGTTTGATTCCATCTCGTTTATTTTGGCTTCTGTTGTACAAAATAACGTGACAGAAGATCCGATGCGTTGGAACCGTTTGTTCTGGGCATTCACACTTTCATTCATGCCTTCAGTGCTGATGTTTATGGGGGATCTGTCAACGTTACAAACGGCTGCGATTGTCGGTGGTCTGCCATTACTTATTATTGCTGTTATGTTGATGATTTCTGGTGTGAAAGCCGCAACGCTCGATTTGGCTCACCAAGAAGGATATGTCGATCCAGTGATCAACATTGAAGATTTCCCAGATGTCGATCCATGGTCAAAAGAAGGTATGGCGATGGCGCAATTTGAACGCTTGAAAGACGAAGCTATTGCGGCTGCGGAAGAAGAGCGCGACAAACTCAATGCTATCTGGGTGCTGAAGAAAGAAATCCGTGCCACAGCCCTGTCAAAAGGCGAATCAGGCATGGAATTAGGTGATGCACCTCAAGAACAATTGGATGAAATCAAGCGTCTTACCGATGAAGCGATGGCAGCTAAAGATCACAAGCTGCAAGCCTCTGAACAAGCGCAAGAAGCGCGTAAAGTGTTTGATGAGCTAATGCGCGATCGTCAAGAGATGGAAGTGGAAGCACAAGTATAATCTTGGCAACACCGTAAAATAATTATTAGCCGTCCATCATGGGCGGCTTTTTTATGCTTGTTATTCCTGATATAAAAGCTGTGTGGTGATTGTGAGCAGTAATAGGTAAGACTACAGGTTCAGTGATAGTGCAATCGGACAATGATCACTTAGGTTGAATGCTTTGACTACCTCTACGTCAGTGGTGAGTTCGCGAAAGCTGTTGTTGACCATTTTCCGTTTGGCTCGTCTATCAAGCACAATGTGATCAATGAAATTGGGATAGTGACGGATTTGCCCGTGTTTTTTCCGTTTGCTATGAATTTTTATACGACATTGACTCTTTTTACCTTCGGTAGCGGCATAGAGTGATAATCCGGTAGGGCGTCCGTCATCCAGTTGTTGCCAAATTTTGTCATTGTGCAATGTGAGCCGTCGATTGAAATCCCCCAATATCATAAAAGGTAGAGGCTCAGCCGCTCGACGGTCTACCCATTGCTCCAGTACTTCAAATTGTCGGTTGAGCTGACGACAAGCCCTATTTTTGGTGCTTTTCTGTTGGCTATAGCAACCACTTTTCAAATGAACAGTCAGCAACCTCAGAGCCGGTTTCCCGTCGTTCAGTAGCGTAATATCAACCCCATAGCGCAAGCTCTTATTTCCCCTTAAATCCAACTGATGTAAATCTGCATTTCGCACGTATGAAATTCCTTCTCGAATGGCAAAGCCGACAAATTGAGGCCAGGGTTGTGCGTAGCGTTTGTCATTGTATTGGCTCTCTCGCTGTCGATGGGAGAACTCAAAGGTATATTCGTCATTCGTTAATACTTTTGAGATAGCTTGACGATCCGCGACTTCTTGGAAGGCCAAGATATCAGCATCTAACTGGGTCGCTATATTGGCCAGTTGCTGATAATCAACATGGGTGCGCTGGGGCGGAGGGTTTTTAATAACAATAGGATCGGATGAGAGCCATTGCAGATTCCAGCTGGCAATGGTTAGTGTGTTTACAGTATGTATGTTCGGTTTGGAAAAGCTACCGTTGACCAGCGTCAAGGCACTGATTAAAAAGAGTGGGAATAGCCATTGCATACAGTCTGTCCGAATGAAATGCCTAATGTGACTACTTTTTGCATGGATGGGATCAACGATCTATACATGTTGCGAGTCGGCGAACGTTTTGCTGAAAGAAGGCTGGTGCGTTGGGTTATGATTGCGGTCCACATCTATAACCGAAGAATGAGGAGGATTCGGAGCCAAAACTGTTGTGTACGAATATTTTTTCAGGTTAGCCTATGATCGAGGGTGAGGTTTGATATTTATTTTGGAAGCATTATCACGCTTTTATTGTATTTGTATGTATGGTAAGTTTGAAAATTCTCATTCAAGATGCCTAATTAAATGAAACCAATAGATAATCTTGATATCCGCCTATTAAAGCTCTTTCTTATTATTGCTGATAGCGGCGGATTTTCTGCAGCCCAATATCAATTAAATATGCATCAATCGAGCATAAGTAAAAAAATGGGTGATTTGGAAACTCGCTTGGGCATGACATTATGCCAACGTGGAAGAAGTGGATTTAAATTAACCAGTGATGGGTTGAAGGTCTATGAGGCAAGCAAACAGTTATTTAATTGCATCGATGATTTTCAAGTGAAAGTCGATGAAATTCGTAATGTATCGAGCGGCAGTATTAATATTGCTTTTACGGATAACTTAGCAACCAATAAAAATTGTCGGATCCAAACTGCGATCAATACCTTTTGTAATACGCATTCAAAGGTCAATATTAATACCCAGATCTATGATTCATCTTTGATTGAAAAAAGTATATTGGAGAATAAACTAGACGTTGGTATAACCTCTCCAGAAGTGCTTAAAAGCGGTCTTAAATATATTTATATTTTTAATGAACAACAGCAATTATATTGTTCACCATCACACCTAATATTAGCTTTAAATCGCGAAGTCACTGTAGAAGATATTCTTGTACACCCTGTTGTTGATCGTGGGCTGACCCATAATGTGACTCCTCTCAGTTATGCCAGTGAGCATCTGTATAAGTCTACAACGACCAATATGGAGGCGACAGCTCATATGATTCTCTCTGGCCACTTTATTGGCTATCTTCCAGATCACTATGCACAGATATGGATAGAGCGTGATGAGATGGTGAGAATTTCTGCTATTCATGGGTTGGAATATAACCCTAGCTTTTATCTGACTATTAATGAGAAAAATGACTTATCGTATGCGACAAAAGCACTAGTCACAGCAATATTAGAAGCGCATGATGTTAATGCTAATTTCTAGTGAGAGTTTTTATTAAGAAGAACGAACTGATTATTTTTTTCTTCATAGTAATATATTTATGATCAACTAGTTGTATAGTGTGTTTGTCTTGTTTTATATGCACTCTGTGTAATTATTAAACGAATAATGTGCCTTGCATGCATAAGCTGCTCACTCTACTGGTTGATTTATAAAACTCTGTTTGATTACATTATTAAATGGCTAAGTAAACATCATAAAATTACTATTTAATAGCTCGAATAAATCTATATAACTACCGTTTCTTTTGATTTTGGTTATTTATAGGTTAGTCCATATGCAATATCCCTCTTTATCGATCAACCTTCGAATAATCGAAAATAATACTCGTGAGCTGGTTCAGCTTTGTTGCAATAAGGGTATTATTCCTGTGGGCATAACCAAGCTGGTGGAAGGTTCGGAGCCGATTGTTCGTGCGATGATATTTGGCGGGATCCAAACTATCGGGGATACGCAAATTCAAAACCTGATGAAGTTAAAAGATCTTCCGATCCGAAAAATGTTGCTCCGACGGCCGTTACTCTCGGAAGTCGAGGGGGTGGTATATCATGCTGATATTTCACTGCATTCTGATCGAGCGGTATTAGAAGCATTATCTCAAGCAGCAATAAAGGCGAATAAGCGTCATGAAGTTATTATTATGCATGATTTGGGCGAGCTGCATAAAAAGACTTTCGATGACTCTAAAACTGAAGAACTGGCGGAGTTAGTACTGATGCTTCCAGGGCTTACATTCGTTGGTATTGGCAGTCATTTGGAGTGTTATCATGAGGTTGAATCTACGACCGGCAGTGGCACTCTGCCCGTTCATCAGGAAGAGCATACTGAATGGGGGAGTTACTGCGATTTAGATGCTATTTCGGGCGCAGGCGTAACTGGTATTGTTTTGATGATGCCAAGAGAAGGAACACCACGGTTCAATCAACTACGTCTAGGGGCGTCATTGATCATGGGAGAGGGATTAAATGATGAGTCCATCATCGATATATCGCAAGTACCAATGTACTTACAGGCTGAAGTGATTGAAATTAAAGAAAAGTCTCCAATTCGACTTCATTCTATTGAGTTAGATATTTTAGACAATGAATTCTATTTCACTGATCGTGGTGCCAGATTAAGAGCTCTATGTGCGATAGGTAAACAAGATGTCGATATTAGCCAGTTAACGCCAGTTGATGATGGGATCACCATTGTCGGTAGTAGTCATAATTGCCTAATACTCGACATCACTGATGCGGCTTCTTGTTATCAAGTTGGAGATGCGCTTAGTTTCTACCTTACATATAATGGTGCATTACAATGTATTACGTCAGAGTATGTACATAAACGCTACAGTTTTGCATAACGACCATATTGCTTCTAACTATTGATGGCCTTAACGTACAGCGGCAGCGAGTCTGCCGTCAGCTTATTCAAAAAATTCAACCATCACCATCAATTCATCACTGCCGATCTTGTTGATAAATCCACATATACTCTAATTGAACGTTTTTTGAGTTAAGGGTGGGGTCATGGGTAAATTAGTTAAAGGTGTATGGCACGATGTGTGGTACGAAACAGATACAAGCGATGGCAAATTTGTTCGTGAAGAAGCAGGTTTTCGTCATTGGTTAACGCCAAATGGAGAGAATGGCCCTGATGGTCAACAAGGCTTTAAAGCTGAATCAGGACGCTATCATTTGTATGTGTCTTTGGCTTGCCCTTGGGCTCATCGCACACTTATCTTTCGTCAGTTAAAAGGATTAACCCCTCATATTGATGTGACGGTTGTCAGTGCTGACATGTTAGAAAAAGGCTGGGTATTTGATGAACCTGACCCCCTTTACGGTTTCAATTTCATGCATCAGGTATATACCCAAGCAAAGCCGGATTATTCGGGGCGTGTGACTGTGCCTGTATTATGGGATAAGCAGACACAAACAATTGTGAGCAATGAATCGTCAGAAATTATCCGAATGTTTAATACTGCGTTTAATGATTTAACGGGTAATCATGATGATTATTACCCGCAAGCACTCCATCCTGTTATCGAACAATGGAATGACTATATTTACCCTGCCATTAATAATGGGGTATACCGTTGTGGTTTTGCGACCACCCAAGAAGCGTATGAAGATGCTTTTTCTGAGCTGTTTTCAGCCCTTGATACCGTAGATGCACATTTAGCGACAAATCGTTATTTAGCCGGAGAGCAATTAACTGAAGCTGATTGGCGTTTATTCACGACCTTAATCCGTTTTGATGCTGTTTATGTTGGGCATTTTAAATGTAACTTAAAACGTATTGCGGATTACCCTCATATTCAAGGTTATATGAAGGAGTTATACCAATTTACAGGTATTGCTGAAACCGTCGATTTTTATCATATTAAACGTCATTATTATTTTAGTCATACCATGATTAACCCAACGGGTATTGTCCCTATGGGACCAGCACTCGATCTTATTACGTTTCATGGTCGGGATGCTATTTAATATCAATGTTGTGAGCTTGTTTTTTGTAATTAGTGCAAGCTTGCAGATCAAGAGATAAAAGTGGTGACGGTATTTTTACTGTGGTAACGACGCAGGTAAGGATCAATGGTGATGTTATGTTGCGTTTTTGTCATTTTTATCAATAAGCATTGAAATATATTGTTTCGCCATTCTGCAAGTTCACTAGGCAGTGGCATCATATTAATCGCCTTTATACTTTCTTTGATCTTGTCTTGATCATAAAGGTTTAATTGATAAAGGCTTTGTAGGCGCCCAAGGTGAGCTTCGCTACAGAGTGGATAGCGGCTGATGATGTCATTGTAATGCTGCAAAGTCACAAGATCTGCAATGTGATCTTGTTCTAATAGCATTTTTGCTTCTTTCAAGTCAATCATCAAGGCCTGGATACTATTAATCGACGTGGTATTTTTCTTGAGTTCTGTAAGTCGGTTTTGGCTATGCCCATCAATACGGTCACGTTGTTTAAATACTTGGTAAATATCAAAAATTAGCTGTGCCTCACCAAGGTGGAACAATGCTGGCAATATTTCGATTAATATTACAGAAGGCAGCTTTGCGATGGCGTCAAAATGTGCTGATAAGCTAACCATCAGTCGGCGCTTAGCTTTTAAAGGTTGATCGTTAGCTAACGAAAAGCGTGCCAGCGTTATCTGACCATAGAGCGTTAAGAAGGGTTGTTGTATGGGTAATAATCGGTTGATAGCCAACTGATGAATACCTTTGAGTTGTTGAATGAGTTGTCGCTGTAGACGGTGTGAGGTTTGAGCAAAGTACAGTTGCTCAAAAATGGCGGTAAATTCAGCCAAACGGGTTACCCAAGAAACATCAATAATGGGCAGATGAGATGCCAGTACTTTCCCCGCTTTTATCAAACTCTCAGAGTCATTAAGGTTGGCTGCGAGTTGAGCAACTAGCAAGACGCGATGAGTCACACTGGGGGTATAGTTTAAGGCCTGTTTAGCACTGTTAAGGGCATCGTGATATTGCTTATTTTCTTCCTGATATAGTGAAAGAAAGTCATAGGCATCGACATAGAGTGGAGAGCGTGCGACGAGCTGTTGTAGCTTGTGGATTGCAGTATTTATATCTCCTTCATGGTGACTAATACGTGCATCAACGAGACTGATTTTATGGGTTGGATTTTGTGTTATCAGCAATGTTGTCAGTCGTTTAACTTGCTCCCAATCCTTTTGTTCGATTAGCAGATCGAGTAATAACCCTTCAATTTTATGATGATGACCATACTCACTCAGTTGTTGCTTGGCAATACGAATGGCGAGTGGAATATCATTATTTTCAAGTGCAGCGTAAATGGGTTTACGTTGAGCACAATTATTACAGATTTCTTCCAGTTTTTGCTTTAGACCAGATATCGTAATGGGTTTAGAAAGAAAGCTATCTGGTTCAATACTGAGTGTCGTTAAAATGACTTCCCTAGAATGGTCACCAGAGAGAACGAGAATACCGCAGTCGGAAGATAAGAGTTTCTTTTGGCGCAGTAATGTCGTGAGTTCGTTACCATTGAGGGCTTTGTTTAAGTGATAATCTGTTAGTAGAAGCTGGTAGTGATTATTTTGACAGTAACGAATAGCTTCTTCATAACTGAACGCCATATCGATATTGGTGGTGTGTATCCCAATGTTTTTCAGCAAGCTTTTTAATAAAACCGCAGCAGTACGCTGATCGTCAACAATCAGTATTTTTAGTTTTGACCAATCAATCGTTGGTAAGCGCTTCATTTGTTCGGGCATACATGTCCTTTGTGGAATATGCACTTAAGTGTATTTATGTATCTTAGCTGTTTTTTGGGCAAGCATATCTAAAAAAAAGGCGAAAAGAGTGATAAATTTGCACAAAAAAAGCCAGCTGCTTGCGCAACTGGCTTGAATGATGGTGGAGGGAGAAGGATTCGAACCTTCGAAGGCGGAGCCGTCAGATTTACAATCTGATCCCTTTGGCCACTCGGGAATCCCTCCACGGGATTTGTCTGCTTGTTTTTCACAAGCGGTCTTGCGATGAAAACCGTTTCGTTGTTCAACCTCGTGACAGAAGGTTGCGAAGCCATTTTCAAAATGATGGTGGAGGGAGAAGGATTCGAACCTTCGAAGGCGGAGCCGTCAGATTTACAATCTGA
>PJEL010000109.1_pt1 | contig 92749 bp, 85 predicted proteins | sample 1853271 | NCBI WGS metagenome assembly PJEL01 (sample SAMN08108733, study PRJNA415343) | Invertebrate metagenome, whole genome shotgun sequencing project. | host: Globobulimina | place: Sweden: Gullmar Fjord | collected 2015-08
GGTGGTTCATCAGCAACCATGATCGCACGTCACAATGACTTGTTTGAGCTTCACTTTGGTGATCACAGTAAAGTTTTAGAGATTTTAGAATCAGATGGTCATATGCCACTACCGCCTTACATTGACAGGCCTGATACTGAAGACGATAAAGAACGTTACCAAACGGTTTACAATGATAAGCCTGGGGCAGTTGCGGCGCCAACGGCGGGATTGCATTTCACCGATGCCCTACTTGAAAAAATAAGAGCCAAAGGCGTTAATACGGCATTTGTAACGCTTCACGTTGGGGCTGGTACTTTCCAGTCTATTCGCGTTGATAGTGTGACCGACCATAAAATGCATTCAGAGTATGCAGATGTTCCTGAATCAGTTGTAAAGGCTATTCAAGAAACAAAAAGTAACGGTAAACGTGTCATTGCTGTTGGTACTACATCGGTTCGTTCGTTAGAGTCAGCTGCTTGGAAAAGTGGTATGGAAGACGGCAAAATTTCGGACTTAAAACCGTTTACTGGCGAGACAGATATTTTTATTTACCCAGGTTATGAATTTCAAGTAATTGATGCCATGGTAACGAACTTCCATTTGCCAGAATCCACCTTGATTATGTTAGTGTCAGCGTTTGCTGGTAAGGCTAATATCTTAAACGGTTACAACGAAGCGGTGGCCAATGAGTATCGCTTTTTTAGTTATGGCGACGCGATGTTTTTAACTAAGCAAAATAATACAAAGTAAAAGTAGTGAATTGCCTATCAAAATAGGCGATTTTCGCACCGGCATTCGATATAATGGCGGCAAATTTAAGCTAGGTAACTAGTGACTTAAAGCAGAATTTAAGAGACGCACATGAAGTTTGAATTAATGAACACTGACGGCAAGGCTCGTCGCGGAAAACTGCATTTTGAGCGCGGAACAGTAGAAACTCCCGCTTTCATGCCTGTTGGTACTTACGGTACGGTTAAAGGCATGACGCCAGATGAAGTGAAAGAGACAGGTGCTCACATTTGTCTAGGTAACACGTTTCACTTAATGTTACGTCCTGGTACAGAAATCATCAAAAAACACGGTGATCTACATGACTTCATGGGTTGGGATAAGCCAATCCTTACTGACTCAGGTGGTTTCCAAGTATTTAGTTTAGGTGATTTACGTAAAATCTCTGAGAAGGGCGTTGAGTTCCGTTCACCAATTAACGGTGAAAAAATCATGCTTACGCCAGAGCGTTCAATCGCGGTTCAACGTGATTTAGGCTCTGACATCGTTATGATTTTTGACGAATGTACGCCATACCCAGCGACACGTGAAGAAGCCAAATCATCCATGGAGTTATCTTTAAGATGGGCAGATCGTTCAAAACAAGAGCATGGTGATAGTGAGTCAGCTTTGTTTGGTATTGTACAAGGCGGTATGTATCCAGACTTACGTGAAGTATCATTAGCTGGCTTAGAGTCAATTGGCTTTGACGGCTATGCTATTGGTGGCTTGTCAGTGGGTGAGCCAAAAGAAGACATGATCAACATTCTTGATACAACGGCTTATAAATTACCAGAAAACAAACCTCGTTACTTAATGGGTGTAGGTAAGCCAGAAGATTTAGTTGAATCCGTTCGTCGTGGTATCGACATGTTTGACTGTGTTATGCCAACGCGTAATGCTAGAAATGGTCACTTGTTTATCACTGGCGGCGTAATCAAAATTCGCAACGCAAGACATAAAGACGATACTTCTCGCCTTGATGACAACTGTGATTGTTATACCTGTGAAAACTACTCTCGTGCTTATTTACATCACTTAGACAAATGTAATGAGATTTTAGGTGCGCGTTTGAATACCATTCACAACCTTAGATATTACCAACGTGTGATGCAAAGCTTGCGTGATGCGATTGAAGAAAACCGCTTGGAAGAGTATGTTGCTGAGTTTTATGCTCGTCGCGACTTACCAGTTCCACCTTTATCGGATGAAGGTGCGCCAGCAGTTAACGCTGAATAACAAAATAAAAATAACTAAGGCTGGCTATTGTAAGTGCAATAACCAGTCCTTATATCAATCATCATAATTTAAAAAATATAAGAAACTATTTTAGGGGATTCCAATGAGTTTATTTATTTCTAACGCCCACGCTGCTGCAGGTGCTCCAGGCGCCGCTGCTGGTCCAGACATGATCATTATGTTAGTGATTTTTGCGCTAATTTTCTATTTCATGATTTACCGTCCACAAGCTAAGCGTGTAAAAGAGCACAAAAACCTTGTAAGTTCACTAAGCAAAGGTGATGAAGTGTTAACAGCCGGTGGCCTAATCGGTAAAATCACTAAAGTATCTGACGACAAAGACTTCGTAAAAGTTGAGCTTGCAGAAGGTACAGAAGTGATGGTTCAAAAAGCGTCTATCAACACTGTATTGCCAAAAGGCACTATCAAGTCAGTGTAATAAACTGAACAACCAGCCGGATATCGGCTGGTTTTTTTATATTTGAAAATCGAAAAGGGTTCATTCGTGTTAAACAAATATCCAATGTGGAAATACGTAATGGTGGTGATGATTTTACTCATCGGCGCTTTGTATTCTGCTCCTAACTTATATGGTGAAGATCCTGCTATCCAGGTTTCTGGCCTACGCGGTGCTCAAGTATCAGAAGTTATACTTGATGATGTACTTAAAAAATTAGACGCTGCTGAAATTCCTTATAAAAAAAGTGAATTAGCAGATGACCGTATTTTGGTTCGTCTTACAAATGAAGAAGATCAATTAAAAGCAAAAGAAGCGATTGGTGACTCTTTAGGCGATGAATATATTGTTGCATTAAATTTAGCGCCAGCAACACCAGAATGGTTACAAGCCTTTGGTGCGAGCCCGCTTAAACTTGGCCTTGATTTACGTGGCGGTGTTCACTTCCTTATGGAAGTTGATATGAACGAAGCAATGAATAAGTCTTATACGCAAATGGTTCAAGACTTTAGAGCTGATTTACGCGAAGAAAAATTACGTTACCGTGGTATTAAGCGTGAAATTAAGCTTGATGCAGTTCGTGTTGAAATGCGTAATGAAGAAGATTTAGACGAAGCTCGTCGATTCTTAGCGAAGCGTTATCCAGACTTAGTAGTATCTGACGATTACAATACTGATGAGTTCGATGTTCTGATCCGCATGAGCGAGCAAAAGATCAAAGAAACACGTCAGTATGCTGTTGATCAAAATATTACTATTATTCGTAACCGAGTAAATGAACTTGGTGTTGCTGAACCTTTGGTTCAACGTCAAGGTCAAGATCGTATAGTCGTTCAATTGCCAGGTGTTCAAGATACTGCTCGAGCTAAAGAAATCTTAGGTGCTACGGCAACTCTAGAATTTAAAATGGTTTATCAAAATGGTGATATTGGCGCTGCAATGCGTGGTCGAGTGCCGCCAAAAGCTAAACTATACGAAAGTGCTCCTCGTGGTCCTGTATTGCTAGAAAAGCGCGTTCGTTTAACTGGTGATCATATCGTTGATGCTCAGAGCTCTTTTGACGAATACGGCATGCCTCAAGTAACTATTAATTTAGATACTAAAGGTGGCAACAAGATGTCTGCTATGACTAAAGACAACGTTGGTAATCCAATGGCGGTTGTCTTCATTGAATATAAGCCGACAGAGCAAAAAGATGAAAATGGTGTAGCAAAACTTAAGAAAATTGAAGATGTTATCCAGATCGCGACGATTCAAAGTCGTTTGGGACGTCGTTTCTCAATTACAGGTATTGATACCTCAGCAGAAGCTCATAACTTAGCGTTAATGCTTCGTGCTGGTGCGCTTATTGCGCCAATTCAGATTGTTGAAGAGCGTACTGTTGGACCAAGCTTAGGCCAAGAGAATATTAATGCTGGTATGACAGCGGTGCTACTTGGTTTTGGCTTAGTTCTAGTATTTATGTTGTTCTATTATAAAAAGTTTGGCCTTGTTGCAAACGCAGCATTAGCAGCAAACCTAGTATTAATCATTGGTGTTATGTCTATGATACCTGGTGCAACACTTACCTTGCCTGGTATCGCTGGTATCGTTCTTACGGTTGGTATGGCGGTAGATGCCAACGTTCTTATATTTGAACGTATAAGAGAAGAATTGCGAGATAAACGTAGTCCTCAACAAGCAATACACCATGGTTATGATAGTGCGTTCTCAACCATTGCGGATGCGAACATTACAACCTTCATTGCGGCGGTTATTTTATTTGCCATTGGTACTGGTCCTGTAAAAGGCTTTGCTATTACCTTAGCAATTGGTATTGCCACTTCAATGTTTACTGCAATTGTTGGTACTCGTGCCATTGTCAATGCAGTATGGGGCGGCAAGAAAATAGACAAGTTATCTATCTGATAGGGCAATAGAAAATGCAATTATTAAATTTAGATTCAAAAGTTATTAATTTCATGTCAATTCGCCGTTACTCAGGCATATTGTCAATTTTATTAGTAATAGCAGCGTTAGGTTCATTTGTCACAAAAGGGCTAAACTGGGGTTTAGACTTTACTGGCGGTAGCTTAATTGAAGTTTCTTTCGAGAAAAGTGCTGATCTTAAAAAGATACGTTCAGTAATGGACGAAATTGGCTTTGGTGATGCTACGGTTCAAAACTTTGGCTCAAGTAAAGAAGTGTTGATTCGTTTAGCACCTCAAAAGAAGTCAGTTGATGAAGCTAATGGTGAAAAAATTACATCCGCTATGATTGGCGATGTAATTATGGAAGCGCTTCAAGAAATGGACTCTACGGCAACTAAACGTCGTATTGAGTTTGTTGGCCCAAGTGTTGGTGACGAATTAAGAGATCAAGGTGGCTTAGCAATGCTAACGGCGCTTATCTGTATCCTTATTTATGTTGCTCTTCGCTTTGAATGGAGATTCGCTTTAGGTTCAGTTTCAGCGTTGGCGCATGATGTTCTTATTACATTAGGGTTATTTAGTGTTTTAGGAATTGAATTTGACCTAACAGTATTGGCAGCCATTTTAGCGGTTATAGGTTATTCCCTTAATGACACCATTGTTGTGTCGGACCGTATAAGAGAAAACTTTAGAAAACTGCGTGAAGGCTCTCCAGAAGAGATCATTAACATATCGTTAACTCAAACGTTAAATCGTACTATGATTACCTCAATTACGACGGCTCTAGTATTGATTGCCCTACTGGTTGTTGGTGGCGAGTTGATTAAAGGCTTCGCGACAGCATTACTATTTGGTGTTGTGATTGGTACTTATTCATCTATCTATGTAGCAAGCTCAATAGCATTAAGCTTAGGTATCAGTAAAGAAGACCTAATGCCGACGGTTATTGAAAAAGAAGGTGAAGATCAAGACCAGCTAATGCCTTAAGCATTAATATGTAAGATATGAAGTAATAATAAAAGCGCTCAGTTGAGCGTTTTTTTTTGCCCGATTGAACGTAAATTTTAGGCTATTAAAATCTAGAGAAGTAACACAGTTGGTAAATTCCAGGTATAAAAAAAGCAGCCTAAGCTGCTTCTTTTATATACTTTCCGGCATCCTAAAAACTGAATCCATCCAGTCCGTCTTCCTTATAGGCTCCCTGCAGTCAACTCCGTCGACGTCCTGCTCCTTGTAATCCTTAAAGTCCTTCTCAAAGCTCCTTGCTTTCCCCTTTCTGTCCCTAACGCATCCTACGTATCCGATCCTTTTTTTCCTGGCGTCCTGCCTTCCTTGTTCCTTTCCATTAGTGGTGCTCCTGCACTCCTAATTAAATCCCTTATCGCTTCCAGCGTTTCCATTCCCTGTGTGACAAATCCTGTTGCACTCTCGTCGTTAAGTGCTATCTATATTAACTAGAAATTAAAATCTAAGAATATTCAAATAGAGAAAAAAATTACTGATAATTCTTTTAATATTCAATTATTGGATAATATTTTGCTAAAACAATGGTTTAGGGTTCTAGTGTTGCTGATTTGAGCAAAATTTTACTCTAAATCTGCACTGTTTGTGAGAAATGTCTCACAAGCTCTCGGGACAAGTGCACTTTGTTGCTATACTCCAGGAGTAGGTCATTCCCTTATAATTCTTAATTAGGAGCCCAAATGGACGTTGATTTTGTTTACGATACTTATGAGAAGCAGCACCAGTTACATATTTCTGGAGAACACGTTGCAGTGGCCCGTTTCTTAAACGAAATTTTCACACCTAAAAGAGGCGAGACTAAAGCGATTGAGTCTTTTATTTTAGAGATAGAAGGCAAACCAGAATCAATTGCCTTTACCGAGTGGACATTAACCACAGACGGTGACGAAGTATTAATACAACACAATAGTTGCTTTGAATCAACGAACTTTCAATCTGAAGAGTCAAGCCTAATGGACTGGGAAATGAAATGCCAGTGCGGCATTGCTGACTTTATCGAATTGCTAGTCAACTGGGTCGACTTTATAGAGTCCACATAAACCCTAACTTCTAAACAATCCTTGAGTTGCCCTTTAATGGTCTTTATCGGCTAATTAAAAACTAAAATGTAATTCTCTAGTAGCAGCTATTGCTGGTAAAAAGCAATACAGTCCTTAATCGCTTTTTGATGTTGTTTATCTTTTGTATTAAACATGAGCCCAATCGCTACCTTTTCATTGTTGCTCTTTTGCCAAGCCACTTGAGCAGGGATCTCAATAAGACTTTGTTGTTGATACTGACTTAAACCTGTATTAGGTAAACGAAGTGCCAGCGTCAATTCTTCATTTAACGCGGACTCTGGAATTGAGTTGGTTAGCATAGCGCCAATTCCAGTCTGACTTATATTGCTAGATAAGCCATCATATTGTCCAAATGGGCCTCGAAGGGTAATTAAATTATGACCTTTTACTCGTTGTGCTGCCCGTTGTTCGTCAGTAGTTGGTAACTTATCCGTCTCTTTAGGACATAAACTTCTATCTATACTTAAACCTGACAATTGCGCTTTTAAACTGGACGTTAAGTTATTGAGTGTGTTTGATATGTTGGCCGAGTTACTAATTTTAAGGCTATTATTTGATATGGTTTTAAATAAAGCGTTTAGCTGAGTGTTCAAATTGTTAAAGCTATCAATTTGATGGTGGACTACACTCTCAATGTTTTTATTAAGTTCTGAAGTATCAATAATGTCAGCTTGCATGGTTTGCACAGAGCTGGCCGTTTCCTTTATTTGCACTTGGCTTTCATTAATATTATCAACCAAAAATTGCATTGATGATTGCGCATTCGTTACCTTAGAGAGTAATTCATCCAGTATGTTTGTAATTTGCTCTGCTGAACTTTGCGATCTTACCGCTAAGCTTCTTACCTCGTCAGCCACTACCGCAAACCCTCTGCCTTGCTCACCCGCACGAGCAGCCTCTATTGCAGCGTTCAAAGCAAGTAAGTTAGTCTGCGAAGCAATATCTTTGATGGTAGATAAAATAGAATTAATGTTGCGGCTAAACTCAACGATTTCCTCTACTTGGTTTGAGGTTTCATCAATATTAGCGGAAACAGAGTCTAATCGAGCAACGGACTGATTTAATGACTGGTAGCTTTTATTAGCCTGTTGTTCTGCAGTCTCAGATTTTTGATTGGCTTGCTGCGCTATTTCCTGTACTTGAGTAGCCACATCATGGACTTTACTTGTTGCTTGCTTAATCTCATTCTCTTTGGCTTTTTCAGTTTCACTCATCGATTCAATTTCATTGGATATTGCAGCGATCTGAAACGCTGACTGTCCCATATGAACGGTAGAGCCTTCAATATTTGTAAGAATTGAGTTTAGCTTTTTTAACACTAAGTTAAAATGATGTTCAAGAGCGCCAATTTCATCACGGGAATGTATAGTAACGTTTTTTGTTAGGTCGCCTTTCTCAACCGCTTCTAAAGACTCAAGCAGAGTGAGAATAGGCGCAACAAAAATTCTAGCGGCAATCATTATGATAAAAAACTGCAAACCAAACTGTAGTAAAGAATCCCAAATGGACGTGATGTAAAACGCATCAAGCTGCTGCTGCATACTTTCATGTAACACGGGATCGCTAGTGGTAGATTCGACCAGCTCAATTAAGCGTTTTAATTCGTTTGATGCAAGTAAACGATTGTAAATGGTAGTGATCATGGCAATAGCCATAAAACCAAGCTGCAGCTTCCATCGGAGGCTTAGGTTTAACCAAAAAGATTTCATGCCGTAATTTCTTATTTTTATTATTATTTGAATAGGCTTAAGTCTATGTCGACTCAATTTCAGATTACTTTAAAGTTAACGATAAAAGCAAAGGAAATGATTGTTTTTCAGGCACAAAAAAGCCCTTACCAAAATATTTGGCAAAGGCTTTGTATTTAATACGGCAAAAATTTACTTAGTGGGTGTGACCACAACCGCCAGCACCATGAACGTGTCCATGAGCAACTTCGTCAGCAGTAGCTGCACGAACTTCCAATACTTCTACGTCAAACTTAAGATCAACACCAGCAAGAGGGTGGTTTCCATCAACCGTAACTGACTCGTCGTCTTTATCAACAACAATTACAGTTTGCTCGCCATTATCTGTGCTTGCGCGCAATTGCATGCCAATCTCAACTTCAAAGTCAGCAAACATTTCGCTACCAACTTGCTGAACTAGGCCATCCATGCGAGGACCATATGCGTTATCAGCATCAACAGACACTTCAAAAGTATCGCCTTTTTCATGACCATTCAGTGCGTCTTCTAGGCCTTCAATTAAAAATTTTGAGCCTTGGATAAAAACCAGAGGATCATTATCGTAAGAGCTATCAATTAGGTTGTCTTCTTTGTCTTTAACCGCGTAGTGCATTGTAACAACGGTATTTTCTGCGATCTTCATAAGGATCCTTAGTCTTGGTCAAGTGAGTATGGGAGAGGTAACAAACGAAAATGTTGATCGCTCTCAGAGTCTAAATAAATCTTATCGTTTAAATCTGTATCGTTTGGTAAAACAAGTTGAGCTGTGGTTTTACCATTATAAGTAGTGCTGTTAATGACTTTACCACTAGCACGGCGGTTATTATTCATGGCTTTAAATACGTCATCACCTGCAGTTAGATCATATTCACCGTCGGTCTCAGCTAAATATAAAGCACGTTTATTCTTACCAAGGTAGCGCATTCTCGCCACCATTTCCTGGCCCATGTAACAACCTTTGTTAAACGAAATATAATTCAACGCTTGCAGGTTGATCATTTGAGGCACGTATTCGCCAATCGTTTTTGCGAAAAGGTGGGCTCGCCCTGACAGAACTTCATTATTCCACCATTCGTTTGAACTATCTGCTGTTACCGTTAATTCTTCACTGCTTAGCACTAAAACGTGGCCTTGAGTTAATTCAATACTCTTTTGCGAAGCAACGGCTTCATTACTTCCGTACATGTGCCAGTTGTTAGTATCGTCTGTAATGTCTGTTTTTGAGAAAACGCCATACTTATTAAGTTCAGCTAATGAAACTTCAGCGCTCTCTTTTGTCATTATTAAATAAAGCGCGTCGTTTTGTTCAAAGGCAATAAATGTAGACCAAGCTTTGCCTTTGGCGTTGCAGTGAGCACCAGCTTGCCACTCAGATGCTTTAATATCGTCTACGTTACAAGTAACTTGGCCTTGCAAAAACGAATGGCTTTGCTCGCCACTTAACTTAATAACGGCAAATTGTGATAGTGAAACTATAGAAGTCATGGCATTCGCTTAAAAAATTAATAATGTTTAAATATGGGGATGAAACACTTAAGAACAAGGGTATTTTAGCGAACATCAAAAAACATTGACACCTTTTTGAAAATGCTCGGTATAATCAATCTATCATTCGTTAAGAAAGTGAATTTTAAATAATGTCAGAGTCAAAATCGCAAGTTGTTTATGTAGATAAAAGTGGTAAAAAGTTTCTTCTTGATTCTAAACCAAAACTAAAGTGGGCTTGCCGCCGTGGCATGTTAGAGCTTGATGTTTTGCTCGAACCATTTGTTGACGAAGCTTATGACGCGTTATCCACTGAAGACAAGTCTTCGTTTCAAAGACTATTAGCGTGTGAAGACCCAGAGCTATTTGCTTGGTTTATGGGGCATAAAAAATGTGAAGATCAGGACCTAGATAAGGTTGTGAAAATAATCCTGAACCGAGTTAAAGCACATTAATTAGTAAATAGCGCTACACTCACAATATGACCGAGCGTAGCGACTTTCCTCAACAATACAACAATCAATTTAGCCTCATCGTTAGGCCGCGTTCTCGTTGGCGCTGGGCATATTGGTTGCTGTTTTTATTGGTATTTAATCCCAGCTTGCTAGTACTAGCGATTATTCTGCTAATAGAACACCGCTACTCTTATTACAGCTTGAGCCATTCTTATTCCATTAGTGAAGTTAATTTAAACCCTCTATTTGGCGGGATCATTGGTCCTGTCGCACTCGTATTACTTGAAAAACAAGAAAGTCATGCAGGCAAACTTATGTGGGTATTTAAAGATCAAGTTGGGTTAAAGCAATGGCGGCAATTAAGCCGCATGCTAAATATGTCATTACAGTACAAGACTGAACGTTAAGGAATTAGAACCGTCGGCGTTGAGCTTGGCAGTGTGTCAGGGTAATCAATGGTGTAATGTAAACCTCTGCTTTCCTTTCTCGACAGTGCGCTAGTAACAATTAGCTGTGCAACTTGTACTAAGTTTCGCAATTCAAGTAGGTTATTACTCACTCTAAAGCTAGAATAGAACTCGTCAGTTTCTTGTTTAATTAACTCAATGCGCTTGAGTGCTTTTTTCAAACGTCGATCAGATCTAACTATTCCAACGTAGTCCCACATTAATAATCTTAACTCGTGCCAGTTATGGCTAATCAAAATGTCTTCAGCAGAAGAGGTGACTAAGCTTTCATCCCAGTTTGGAATAGTGACATTTTGATGTGGATTGTCTAAATTTAATAAAATTTGTTGAGCCGCCCCTTGTGCAAAAACAATGCACTCCAACAGGCTATTACTCGCCATTCTGTTTGCGCCATGTAAACCTGTATAAGCCACTTCGCCAATAGCAAAAAGATTATCAATATCTGTTTTACCGGTTAAATCTGTCATCACGCCACCACAAGTGTAGTGAGCGGCAGGAACCACAGGGATTTGCTCTTTAGTGATATCAATACCTACTTTTAAACAGGCAGCGTATATCGTTGGAAAATGCTCTAGGATAAACTGTTCATCTTTATGAGTGATGTCCAAGTACATGCAGTCAGCACCTAAACGCTTCATTTCAAAGTCGATGGCACGAGCGACGATATCTCTTGGTGCAAGCTCGCCTCGCTCATCAAAGTCGGGCATAAAACGAGTACCGTCAGGACGACGTAATTTTGCGCCTTCGCCTCGCATCGCTTCTGAAATAAGGAAGTTTTGGGCTTTTTCATGATACAAACTTGTTGGGTGGAATTGATTAAACTCCATATTTGCAACACGACAACCCGCTCGCCATGCCATGGCAATACCATCACCGCTGGCAATATCTGGGTTAGAAGTATATTGATAAACCTTACTTGCGCCGCCAGTAGCTAAGGTAATAAATTTAGCATGAACGACTTCAACTCGTTCTTCATTTCGATTCCAAACATAAGCGCCGTGCACTTTTTTTGCAGTTTCAGGCAAACTCACCTTTTCACTTGTCACTAAATCTAAAGCATTAAATCGTTCAAATAAACGAATATTTGGATGTGCCTTTACTCTATCAAGTAACGTGGTTTGCACAGCCTTGCCAGTTGCATCAGCTGCATGAAGGATTCTTCTGTGGCTATGACCACCTTCACGAGTTAAATGATATTTACTTAAACCGTCGGGGCCAGTGACTTGGTCAAACGGGACACCTTGGTCAATTAACCATTGCATAGAAGTTTTTGCATGACTGGCGGTGTGAATCACAGCTTCTTCATTACATAAAAGGCCACCGGCAATGAGCGTATCTTGAACGTGAGATTCAATACTGTCGTTTTCATCAAAAACGGCGGCGATGCCACCTTGAGCATATAGTGTAGAACCCTCTTTTAATGCCGATTTACTTAAAATGATGACATTTGCCTTGTCGGCAATGCTTAAAGCCAGTGTTAATCCGGCAGCACCGCTACCAATAATCAAACAATCTGTTGAGTGTTGCGTTTCATTAGACATTAAAAATTTACCAAGTCAGTCATTGTGTTAAGCTCTATTTTTACTAGAGAGGGCGGCAAAAGGAAGGCGTTAATTCTTTCACAAATGTCCGTTGTACGTCTATTTTACAAAAAAATTCAAAAAAAATAGAACTTTTTCAATAAGCGTTAGTCATAGTTACAGCAAACGCGATATTAGCAGACTTTAGTCGCTAGCTAAAACTGGGAGTAGTAGCTCGAATGAGCGAGCAGAGCAAAGATTTAGGATTAGTCAGAAGAGCACAAGCGGGCGAAAAAGCAGCATTTGATTTACTGGTACGTAAATACCAAAATAAAATCATTGGATTGGTTTCTCGTTATTTAGGCAACAACGGAGATGTTCAAGACGTTGCCCAGGATGCGTTTATTAAAGCTTATACAGCGTTACCAGGGTTTAGAGGTGAAGCTGCATTTTACACTTGGCTATATCGAATTGCGGTAAATAGTGCAAAAAACTATTTGATGGCAAGGGGTCGAAGACCAGCAAATGTAGATGTGGACGCTGAAGGTGCTGAATATTATGAGACCAATGAAGCGTTACGCGAAAATGCGTCGCCAGAAAGCTTAGCGTTAACTGACGAAATAAAACATGTAATTTTCGATACTATTGAGCAATTACCTGAAGAACTAAAAGTAGCAATTCAGTTAAGAGAAATCGATGGTATGAGTTATGAAGAAATAGCAACTGCAATGGGTTGTCCGATTGGTACTGTTCGTTCACGTATTTTCCGTGCTCGAGACGCAATCGACGCAAAATTGGAACCGCTAATTGAAAACCGTTAAATGGAGCCGTTCGTAATTATGACGAATCAACACCAAGAACCACTATCAGCAATGCTGGATGATGAGTTAACAAATAATGAGTTAACTCAAGCGTTAGACAGTATTAAAGATGATCAACAGTCCGTTCAAACCTTTGGACGTTATGCCCTGATTGGTGATGTGCTTAGAAAAGAGCAAGAACTAGTGAGTGATGACTCTTTTGCGAATAGTATTCAGGCTGCCATTGCCGATATTGAATTGCCAATGGTTGACCAACTTGAAACGGAAAACGTTGCCTCGATTGCGAAGCACCCTAAGTGGTATCAACGAGCAAGCCAAAAAGTGGTTCAGCTTGGTGAGCATAAGCTTCTGAAAGGCAGTGCGCAATTTGCCATCGCAGCATCTGTAGCGTTAGTGGCCGTGGTTGGTGTGAGTAACATGAATCCAGGTCAAGACAAAGTAACGTCGCCAGTGTTAAACCCAGTTCCACTAGTACAAGGTTTATCACCAGTGTCGCTTTCAAGCGATAGCTTTAAACAGAAGCCAACAGCGAATCAAGTGACTCAGTCAAGAATCAACGCGTTAATGGCCGATCATAACCAGCAATTAAGAGCGACTGACGATAAAGAAGAGCTGGAAAAAGAAGATAAGAAGATTGAGCAATAGTTTATAACTGAATAATTGCGTTAATTGAGTAAACTCGAATAGCCTGTGGTGTTATCATTAAACTTGATATCATCGGCAGGCTTTTTTGTATCTAGTGTTTGTCTTCGTCGAAATCTAAAGGATTGTATTAAGTGCGTATTTTATTTTTATTGATAACCTGTTTTGTTTATAGCGCGAACGCTGCAGCCACCGCAACTGCATCCACTAAAGTGGCAGTACCTGAAAGTGAACAACTTCAGCCTAAAAAACAACAGCTTCAGTCTGAAGCTCAATCACAGTCTAAAGCCCAGCCTCAACTTAAAGAACAACAACTTCAGTCTGAAGCTCAACCTCAACTTCAACAGGCTACTACCCCAAATGGCGAAAAGATAAATGCCGCTTATTGGTTGAAAAAATTGCAAGAAGCACTCACCAAAAGTAATTTTGAAGCTGGAATTGTGACTTTAAAAGGTGAAAAGACGGAGTCCTATCAGTGGACGCATGGATTTAAAGTTAATGATGATGGCACTGAAGTTGAGATTGAGCGAGTGTCACCGCTCATAGGCAATGGCATAACGGCCATTAGAAAAAACCAAACGTTATCGTTTTTTGAGTCTAATAAAGAACCTTATTCAATTAGTGGGGTGAGTATTCGAAATTTCATTCCCGCTATCTTTTATAAAGACTTTGGTGATTTAGTAGATAGTTACCAGTTTGTTTTAGTTAGTAAAAGTCAAATTGCAGGGCGCTCAGCGCAGTTAATTAGAGTAGAGTCTGTTACCAAAGAAGCCTATAACTTTTGGGTTTGGATAGATGTCATTAGTGGTTTACCTCTAAGAATGGCGTACATCGATGAGCAGGGTGAAGTAGTAGAGCAAGTATTAATGACACACCTTTCTTATTTAACAGAGCCAAATGAAGAAATAAATAAACTGTTTGAAATTCAATTGCCGCAGGTCGCAAATACGGCAATAGCAATGAATCAACAAACAAATAACTGGCAGCTTGAATATACACCAAATGGATTTGAGTTATTAAAAAGCGATAGACACCATGTCTCTATTAATCGCGAAGTTGCAGACTATTACTTGTTTAGTGATGGTTTAGTTGAGTATTCGGTATATGTGCAACGCCCAATTGAAAGCTTTAATAGTCCTTTAGTATTAAAAGATGGCGGCACGTCATTTGTAATGGTTCACGCCGATGGCTTTGATGTAACAGTTGTGGGCATGTTGCCTACGGAAACTGCGTTTAAAATAGCGAAAAGCGTAAAAAGTAAATAACATGATTAAAGAGTTAGGCATTGTTGTTGAAAAAGACCAAGATTCAATTTGGGTAGAAACGGCGGTTAAATCTACCTGTAAGACCTGTGCTGCAAAAAGTAATTGCGGCACAAGTGCCGTGGCAGAGGCGTTTGCTGGTAAATCTGTCATCAATAAAGTTGCTAATAGTCTTAATGCCCAAGTTGGCGACCAAGTGGAAATCGGCATTCCAGAAGAAAGCTTAATTCAAGGTGCCTTTTGGATTTATTTAATGCCAATATTTTCAGCCCTCATTTTTTGTTTAGTAACTCAATATTGGCTTACAGAGTTTATGGAAATAAACGAAGGGTTAGTAATATTGTCCACGTTTTTAGGTGGTTACTTAGGGTTTGTTGTCGCCCGAAAAAAACTATCGTCTTCACCTTCTGACAAATATCTTCCGCAATTACTCAGCATAAGACCTGAGATCATTCCTGTGAAACCTGTTGATAGTTAATTAACTACTAAAACAGTGGAGCGTAACAAGATAAACGTGTAAAATTGCGCCCTTTTTACGCATATTTATATTTAGCAAAAACCTGAATTGGAATTCCTGTTGTAACAAAATGAGTTGCAGTTGCAGTAATCATTAGGTTTTTTTGTAAAGCGTTAAGTTTAATTCGCTTATTTTCAGTGACTAACAATAGTTAGCACGTAACGGCTACAGGTTAAAATACAGTAATTTATGAAGCATATTCGCAACTTTAGTATCATCGCCCATATCGACCACGGTAAATCAACATTATCGGATCGTCTTATTCAGCACTGTGAAGGCTTAACAACGCGAGAAATGAAAGCTCAAGTTCTTGACTCAATGGATATTGAACGTGAGCGCGGCATTACTATCAAGGCTCAAAGTGTAACGCTTAATTACACAGCAAAAGATGGTGAAGTTTATCAACTTAACTTCATTGATACGCCAGGACACGTAGACTTTACTTATGAAGTATCACGCTCTTTGGCAGCTTGTGAAGGTGCGTTGTTAGTTGTTGATGCTGGCCAAGGTGTTGAAGCTCAAACTGTTGCAAACTGTTATACCGCCATTGAAATGGACCTAGAAGTTCGTGCGATATTAAACAAAATTGATTTACCTCAAGCTGATCCAGAGCGTGTTGCAGAAGAAATAGAAGATATCGTTGGTATTGATGCAATTGATGCGGTTCAGTGTTCGGCAAAAACGGGTTTAGGTATCGAGGATGTTTTAGAAGACATCGTTAAAAACATTCCACCACCAGAAGGCAATGTTGACGGACCAGTTCAAGCTTTGATTATTGACTCGTGGTTTGACCCGTATCAAGGTGTTGTTTCTTTGGTCCGTATTAAACACGGTTCATTGAAAAAAGGCGATAAAATTAAAGTTATGTCTACCGGTGAATCTCATCAAATAGACAAAATTGGTATTTTCACGCCAAAACAAACAGACACAGGTAGCCTAAACACTGGTGAAGTAGGCTTTATCATTGCTGGTATTAAAGACATTTTAGGCGCGCCAGTTGGTGATACGTTAACAACTACGGTTAATGCCGCGACTGCGCCACTTCCAGGCTTCCAACAAATCAAACCTCAAGTTTATGCAGGTGTATTCCCAGTAAGCTCAGACGATTATGAGTCATTCCGTGATGCGCTTGGTAAATTAAGCCTAAATGACGCGTCGTTATTTTATGAGCCAGAAAGTTCAACGGCATTGGGTTTAGGTTTCCGTTGTGGTTTCTTAGGTATGCTGCACATGGAAATTATTCAAGAGCGTTTAGAGCGTGAATATGACCTAGACCTAATCACAACAGCACCAACCGTAAACTACGAAATTCTTAAAAAAGATAACTCAATTGTTTCTATTGATAGCCCATCTGAATTGCCTGCGCTTAATGATATTGCAGAAATTAGGGAACCAATTTGTAAAGCAGATATCTTAGTACCACAAGAGTATCTTGGTAACGTTATTACTTTGTGTATAGACAAGCGTGGTACACAAACCGCAATGAGCTATCACGGTAAGCAAGTTGCTGTAAGTTATGACTTACCAATGGCTGAAGTAGTAATGGACTTTTTTGATAGATTGAAGTCTACCAGTCGTGGTTTTGCATCACTAGACTACAACTTTACAAGGTTCCAAGAAGCGGACATGGTGCGTGTAGACATTTTACTTAATGGTGAAAGAGTGGATGCATTGGCGATGATTTGTCACCGTGACTTTGCACAAACTCGTGGTCGTCAGTTAGCGGACAAGCTAAAAGAGCTGATCCCAAGACAGATGTTTGATATTGCGATACAGGCTGTTATTGGTGTTCACGTAATTGCTCGTACAACAGTAAAACAATTGCGTAAAAACGTAATCGCGAAGTGTTACGGTGGTGATATTTCACGTAAGAAAAAACTACTCCAAAAACAGAAAGATGGTAAGAAACGCATGAAGCAAGTAGGTAATGTTGAGTTACCTCAGGATGCCTTTTTAGCTATTTTGAAAGTTGGTAAGTAAAAACTAGTCGGTTAGTTTAAGGAATTAATTAGTATGGCAGGGTATTTCGCAATATTTTTGGTCGTTGTTACGCTCATTTGTGGTTTTGTTTGGTTATTAGATGCAAAACTTTGGGCGCCAGCTAGAAGAGAACGTGTTGCCCAAGCGCAAGCTGCAGCTGGTGGTAATATACCAACAGCAGACTTAGATAAGTTGGCTGAGCAGCCAGTGTTAGTGGAAACGGCCCAGTCGATTTTCCCTATACTGGCGCTTATTACCATCTTTCGTTCATTCCTATTCGAACCGTTTCAAATCCCGTCAGGCTCAATGATGCCAACTATGTTAGTTGGTGATTTTATCCTAGTACAAAAATATGCGTACGGCGTACATGACCCGGTTTGGCGCAAAGAGCTAATCACAACCGGTGCACCAGAACGCGGTGATATTGCTGTATTTAAGTTCCCACTTGATGAGCGCTTAGATTACATAAAGCGTGTAGTAGGAACGCCTGGCGACAGAGTTATTTATAAGAACAAGCAACTTTTTATTCAACCAAGTTGCAAAACTAATCCTACAAATTGTGACAAATTAACTAGAGTTAATCTTAGTAAAGAAGCGGAAGGTGAATTTGAATCAATGGGTATTCCTTTAATCACCGCTAAAGAGCAATTAGGTGAAGTAGAACACAATATTTTAATCAATCCTGCATACCCAGACATGGCTGAACGTTTTTATTCTCAGCCAGGCACGCGTAAAGGTGAATGGATAGTACCTGAAGGTTATTACTTTATGATGGGTGATAACCGAGACAATAGTACAGATAGTCGTTACTGGGGCTTTGTAAGCGAAGACCAGCTAGTGGGTAAGGCTGTATTTATATGGATGAGCTTTGTTTTTAACGATGGTCAAATAAGCTGGTTACCAGACTTTGTCCCTGTGGATATTCGATTTTCACGTTTAGGCACAGTGCAATAATAGTTTAAGAAGAGTAAAACTTGATAAGAACAGATTATAAACAGTTACAAAAAAAATTAGGTTACGAGTTTTCTGATGAGTCATTGCTAATCCAGGCACTGACTCATCGTAGTTTTAAAGGTGCGCACAATGAACGTTTGGAGTTCATTGGTGATTCGTTGTTGGGCATGTTTGTTGCGGAAGCTCTGTACTTTGAGTTTCCAAAAGCAACAGAAGGTGAACTTACTCGAATGCGTTCGCAGATTGTTAAAGGTCAAACTCTAACAGCTATCGCTAAAGAATTTGAATTAAGCCAGTGGTTGCTTTTAGGCCCAGGCGAAATGAAAAGTGGCGGTTGCCGTCGTGATTCTATTTTAGAAGATGTGATAGAAGCTATTATTGGCTCGGTCTACTTAGATTCAAACATTGAGCAATGTAAAGAATTTGTTCTAAAGTTAGTTAAAAAGCGATTGGCTGACGTTGATCCAAGTAACGCCTTAAAGGATCCTAAAACTCAGCTACAAGAGTGGTTGCAGTCGAGAAAACGCCCACTACCCGTTTATGAAGTTATCAATACAACGGGACAGGCGCATAACCAAACATTCACAGTGAGTTGCACATTAGATGATGGCCAGCAACTTGAAGCAACGGGCACAAGCCGTCGCAAAGCAGAACAATCTGCAGCACGTAAAGCATTAGAGGTAATAAAAAAGTGAGTAAATCAGAACAAAACCAAGCGGAATTAGACGCGTTATTAAGTAATTTAAATAACCGCGCTGATTTATCACAAACTAAAAAGTGTGGACTGGTTGCCATTGTTGGTCGTCCAAATGTAGGTAAATCTACGTTAATGAACCACATACTTGAGCAAAAAATCAGTATTACCTCTAAAAAACCTCAAACAACACGTCACCGTATTTTAGGTATTCATACTGAAGCTAATGAACAGGTTATCTACGTTGATACTCCTGGTCTTCATAAAGAAGAAAAGCGTGCGATTAATAAATTAATGAACCGAGCTGCGTCAAGTGCGCTTGGTGATGTAGAAGTTGTCTTGTTTGTTATTGAAGCAATGAAGTGGTACGAAGATGACGAGATGGTTTTATCAAAAATAAAACGCTCTAAAAAGCCAGTGATGCTACTTGTAAACAAAGTCGATGAGATAAAAGACAAAGAAACATTAATGCCATTTTTACAAAAAATAGCGGCATTACATGACTTTGCAGAAATTATTCCTATTTCTGCTGAAAAAGGAACAAACATCGAACCAATTAAAGAAAAGGTTCGTGATTATTTGCCTGAAAACCCATTCTTTTTCTCTGAAGATGACGTTACCGACCGTTCTTCACGCTTTATGGCTGCGGAAATCGTTCGTGAAAAGCTAATGCGTTTCTTAGGTGAAGAGCTTCCTTATTCTGTGACTGTTGAGATTGAACAGTTTAAGTGGGATGAAAAGATTTGGCGTATTAATGCATTAATTTTGGTAGAAAGAGAAGGCCAAAAGAAAATGGTGATTGGCGCGAAAGGCGAAAAACTTAAGATAATTGGTCGTGACGCCCGTCAAGACATGGAACGTTTACTTGAAGAAAAGGTTTATTTAGAGCTTTGGGTAAAAGTGAAAAGTGGTTGGGCTGATGATGAGCGAGCACTGCGCTCATTAGGTTACTCTGAAGACTAGTAGGTTTTTGGTAAAATAACGTTATCTATGAAGAGCAGGTTTAAGTAATGGCAAAGGAACTGGACTACTTACCTGCTTTTATACTTCACACTCGGCCTTTTAAAGAAAACCAATTGTTAATGGAAATGCTCGTGGCCGGTGAAGGTCGTGTTTCTGTTATTGGATACAAAGGCAGTAAAAAAAATACAGCAAAAACCGCGCTAATGCAGCCATTTCGTGCCTTGGTTGTTCAAGTTAAAAAATCTGCAGGCTTACGAACGTTAAAGTCTGTTGAACAAAATCAGCTCCTATCAAAACAACTCTCAGCATTAAAAAGCAAAAGCCTCTTTTGTGGTTTTTATCTCAACGAGCTTATTTACAGGTTATGTTCTGCTGATGCTGAATATGAAACGCTTTATCCGTTATACGTATACTCGTTAAAAAACCTTTCAGACTTGGCTGTTATCGATGAGTCAGACCTTGATGTTACGCACCACGGACTCTATTTAGAATGGATACTAAGGCAGTTTGAATTTAGCTTATTACAAATGTTAGGTTACGGTGTTAGTTTTGAAAGCGAATTGAGCATGCAACAACCTATTGTTGAATCTCTTCATTATCAACTACATGTTGACCAAGGTTTTATGATTGATGCCGCTAAACCTAGCTCTATATCGGGCAAAGACATCTTGGCAATCAACAAACATTTGAATATAAAACTGTCAAAAGCGGACTTTATTCAACTAGACGCAGGTCGACTGCAAGAATTAAAAGCAGAGCTTAAAATCGCAAAGCATATTCTGCGCGTATGTTTACATAGGCATTTGGGCGACAAACCGTTAAAATCCCGAGAATTATTTAGAAAATAGCAGACTATTGGAGCAACCATGAGTGAAATTCATTTAGGCGTAAATATCGACCACATCGCAACATTGCGAAACGCCCGTGGAACCAGCTATCCAGATCCTGTTCATGCAGCTGCAGCTGCAGAACATGCAGGTGCCAGTGGCATCACTATCCACCTTCGTGAAGATCGCAGACACATAAAAGACCGCGACGTTTATACTTTAGCAAATACGTTACAAACGCGAATGAACCTAGAGATGGCCGTAACGGAAGAAATGATCAATATTGCTTCTGAAGTAAAGCCTCCTTTTGTTTGTTTAGTGCCTGAAAAACGTGAAGAGCTAACAACGGAAGGCGGTTTAGACGTCAAAGGTCAGTTTGAAAAAGTAAAAGATGCCTGTGACCGATTAGCCGCGATGGGCTCAAAAGTATCGTTATTTATTGATGCTGATAAAGAGCAAATTCAGGCAGCCGTAGATTGTGGTGCGCCGTTTATCGAAATTCATACGGGCCATTATGCCGATGCAGGATCAGAAGCAGAACAGCTTGCTGAGCTATCTAGAATAGAGGCGGGTGTTAAGTTTGCTGCGAGTCTGGGTTTAGTGGTAAACGCAGGGCACGGGCTTCACTACCACAATGTAAAACCTATAGCGGCCATTAAAGAAATTTATGAGCTGAACATTGGTCATGCCATTATTGCTCGTGCCTCAATTGATGGTTTAGACAAAGCCGTTCGAGACATGAAAACCTTAATGAACGAAGCTAGGCAAGGGATTTAAGAAAATGCCAGTATTAGGTTTAGGCACGGATATTGTTGAAATTGTTCGAGTAAGCAATGCATTGCTTAAGTCTAATCGACTGGCTGAAAGGGTACTGACGGAAGGTGAGTTGGCCGTGTTTTTAGAACATAATCAACCAGACCGGTTTTTGGCCAAACGCTGGGCTGCCAAAGAGGCGGCGGCTAAAGCATTAGGGACAGGTATTGGTCGCGGTATCTCCTTCCATCACTTTCATATTAGTAACGATGACCTTGGTGCACCGCATATGGAATTGCTTGGCAGTGCGTTAGAGCATGCTGAAGTAAAAGGTGTTAAGTCTGTATTGGTGTCTATAAGTGATGAGCAACACTATGCACTCTCAACGGTTGTATTGAGCGCATAGTCTTTTATTAAATTGCTATTTGTTTGATTTGTATTTCTTTGGTTTGGATTTCTTAGATTTGTACTTCTTAGATTTGTACTTCTTAGATTTGTACTTCTTAGAAAGGTAAATCTTTGATAATCGCCTTTGTAGGGTGGTTAACTGCTTCTTGAAAGCTTTCAGCAAGCTTTTCTGTTTCCTCAAAAACCTTATGCCAATAACGAATTCGCGTTGAGGTATCAAGCTTTTCAAAGTCTGTTCTATCTGGGATCTTATTAAAAGGTAAGTTGTGTATAAACTCATCAGAAGGCACTAGCATAACAGTAGAGTCATAATTATGAGCGTTTGCCGTACGCTTTAGGTTTTTATCAAACCAACCCGCTTTAGGTTTTGAATTAAAGTGCGGATAGAGCGTTAAACCCTCAGACTCTACTTTAAAATCAAAATGGTAATCAATAATACCGCCATCACGATACATTCCCAGTGGTGCTCCAGGAATATCTTGAATACCCAGCATCACCATAGGAATTGCGCCGCTGGCTAATAAGGCTTGATGAAAGTTTTGCTCATCTAGACTTACATACTCGGTAGAGAATACCGATGCTTCTTGATATTTTAACGGCGCGTTAGCGGTTGAGAATACCACTCGTTGATATTGCTGAGTTAGTCGCTGACGACCTAGCGCGTTATTAAATAAGCTTTTAGTTAATCCTGCACCTTGGTGTAATTTACTTTCTTTAGCAACCGCACCTGAACACAACGCGGTAATGAAATGAACCTTAAAGCGTTCATTGTTTAGTACTTGCTGCATATGATCATGAGGCAATATTTGCGTTAATAGTTGTTCAGCCGCTCGAGTAACACCTTGAGGTGATGCATCTAACGTAAAGTCTGTTTCTGCGTAGCGATAAGCCAGTTCAGTGATAGCACTTACAGGATCGTCTTGCGCCAAACAGGATGCTCTAAAGGCACCGGCAGATGACCCAATAAGGTCGAGCGAGGATGACTTTTCTTTAAAAAACTCACCAAATAAATACTTATCTAAACCGTATAGGCTAAACCATTTAGGACCGCCGCTAGCACCTAAAAATGTGGAGAAAAGCTCTGGGTCAAATCCCTGTTCTTGAAGTTTTTGTTTTGCGACAGGACCCGCATAGATATCAAGCACATTTATTCCTTGGTAATCAAAAAAGACATAATAACAAAAGTGTTTACATTTAGTGACAATTTGTAATCGCGAACAACGTGCAATTTATCGCATCTAGCATTATTTTAACGGCACTTATGGTAAAAAGAACTGTAAAAGACGGAACTCTAAGGGAAATCAATGATTAAAAAACTTTTATCGACAGGCGTTATCGCATCTTCAATGCTATTCGGCGCTGCGATTGCAGACGAAGGCATGTGGCAACCACACCAGTTGTCTGAAATTAAAGATAAGCTAAAAGCCGCTGGTTTAAAGCTAGACCCAGAAAAAATGGCGGACTTAAACCAGTTCCCAATGAATGCAATTGTTAGCCTAGGTGGCTGTTCAGCATCATTCTTATCTGAGCAAGGTCTAGTCATCACAAACCATCACTGTGCTTACGGCTCTATTCAGTACAATTCAACAGAAGAAAATAACCTTCTTGTAAATGGTTTTGTTGCTAAGTCTATGGACAAAGAGCCACAAGCCTCTCCAAATGCGCGAGTATATGTTACTGAGTCGTTAACTAATGTAACTAGCGACATTAAAGGTTCAATACCTAAAGGTGCTGAAGGCGTTGAGTATTTTAATGCGATTGAAAAGCGTGAGAAAGAGCTAGTTGCAGATTGTGAAGCATCGCAAGATTACCGTTGTAATGTTTATAGCTTCCATGGCGGCGCAGAATACTTCCTTATCAAGCAGTTGGCTATTCGTGACGTTCGTTTAGTTTACGCTCCACCTTCAAGTATTGGTAAGTTTGGTGGCGATACAGACAACTGGATGTGGCCACGTCACACTGGTGATTGGTCTTTTTACCGTGCCTATGTAAATAAAGATGGTAAGCCAGCTGACTATTCAAAAGACAACGTGCCATTTAAGCCAAAAGCCTTCTTAAAAGTGAATGCTAACGGTGTTGAAAATGGTGACTACGTGATGGTGCTTGGTTATCCAGGACGCACAAATCGCTACCGCACAGACGTTGAAGTAGAATCTACGTTTAAAAATGTATACCCAACTTCAAAGCGTTTACGTGAAGAGTTCATCGATGTAATTAAAGCAAACTCTGAAGATGGTAGTGAAGCGCGTATTAAATACGAGAGCACCATTGCAGGGTTAGCAAACTACGCTAAAAACTATGGCTCTATGATTGAGAGCTTTAATAAAGGCGACATGTTAGAGCGCAGAAAACAGTTAACTGCCGACCTTACAAAATGGATTAATTCAGACAAAAAACGTAAAGCTAAATACGGCGATGCAGTAAATGAATTAGCAGCACTTATTGTTGAGTCAAATAAGACTCAAGATGGCGACATCGTTATGGGTTACTTAGGCCGTAGCGCAATGATGCGAGTGGCTAAAGGCCTATACCGTTTAGCGCATGAGAAGCAAAAGCCAAACGTAGAGCGTCGTCGTGGTTTTCAAGAACGTGATATGAAACGTTTTGGTCAATATATGGCAGTAACAAACAAGAGCTTTGATGAGACAGTAGAAAAAGCCTTGTTTATGCACTTTGCTAAAGAGTACGCACAACTTCCAAAAGCACAGCGTAATGCAACTTTTGATAAGTTCTTTGGACTTGAAAATGGCCTAAATGAAGCAAAACTAACTGCACAAGTAAACGCAATGTATGCGAAAACTAAGTTAGATGAAGCTGATGTTCGTTTAGCATGGATGGACAAATCTGTTGAAGAGTTCAAGGCGAGTGATGACCCGTTCATTCAGTTTGCCGTGTCTCAGTATGACCATGACATGTTGGAAGAAGAAAAAGGTAAAGCGTTAGGCGGAAAACTACAGCAAGCTCGTCCTGCTTACATGGAAGCTATGATTGCCTTTAAGAAAAGCAGAAACGAAGCTGTTTATGCCGATGCAAACAGTTCACTACGTATAACTTACGGCAATGTAAAAGGTTACTCACCACAAGATGGTTTAGTAGCAACTCCATTTACTACGCTTGAAGGTATGCTTGCTAAGTATCAACCGGGCGACGATGAATTTGATTTATTTGAAAACATTCGTACAGCTATTTCAACAAAACAGTACGGACCATATAAAAAAGAATCACTAGGTTCAGTTCCGGTTAACTACCTTTCAACACTTGATATAACTGGTGGTAACTCAGGTTCAGCAACATTAAATGCTAATGGCGAGTTTGTTGGATTAGTATTTGATGGTGTTTACGAGTCAATCATTGGTGATTGGGACTATGATCCAACATATAACCGTTCAATCCATACAAGCGTTCCATTTATGCTTTGGGTAATGGAAAATGTTGATGGTGCTGATAACATTATCGATGAAATGACGATTGTTAAATAATGTCATTGTTGGAGCGACATCCATTTAATATTTGTTATTGAATGAGTCGCTTGATACACAAAAAGCAGTGCTAAATGCACTGCTTTTTTTATGCTTATTCGTTAAGATAGGACAGTCTAAGCAGTTTAGTTTTTATTGATAGGAATAATCATGTCGGCCATTGTGTCTGTGAAAAACTTGTCCTTTTCTTATGAGTCAAAGACAAAGAAAAAGGCAGTAAGTGTTGAAAACAACATTTTAGAAATACCAGAGTTTTCAATCAATGCCGGTGAACACGTGTTTTTGTTTGGGCCGTCTGGCTCGGGTAAATCTACGTTATTGAATATCTTAACAGGTTTGCTGCTGCCTACTTCAGGACAAGTGAAAATACTTGAACAAGATTGGTCATCGCTTCAAGGAAAGGCTCGCGATGCATTCAGGGCAAATCATATAGGTTTTGTTTTTCAACAGTTAAACTTAATTCCTTATTTAGACGTGCTAGATAATATTCTGCTAGGTGCAGAATTTGGGCAACAAAATCGCCCTAAACATCAACTCATCGAACAAGCTAAACAATTGATGAGCGACTTGCAGTTACCGGAAAGTCTTTTACTTAAGCCAGCAAGTCAACTAAGTGTTGGTCAGCAGCAAAGAGTCGCGATAGCCAGAGCCTTAATCAAAGAGCCTGAGTTACTCATTGCCGACGAACCAACTTCAGCTTTAGATGAGGCGAACCGCAATGCGTTTTTAAAAGTGTTGTTTGAGTTGGCAGAGAAAAATAACACCACATTAGTTTTTGTGAGTCACGATCAAACATTAGCAAGCCAATTCAAAAGAGTGGTCGGTATTCAATCTATAAACAAAGCATCAAAGAGTGGTGAATAGCATGTTCGTTAAATTAGCGAAACAAAGTCTTATAAGCCGTCGAACGAGTGTGCTTTTAACCGTACTCGCCATCACTATTAGCGTTTTTGTGCTACTTTCCGTTGAGCATATTCGCCACCAAGCCAAACAAAGCTTTAACCGCACTGTTTCTGGCGTTGACTTAATTGTTGGGCCTAGAACGAGCCAAATCAATTTGTTGTTAAGCTCAGTATTTCGCATCGGTGATTCGAGTAATGCAATAAGTCAGTCAAGCGTTGAAGATTTAGTGAGCCACCCTATGGTGAGCTGGGTTGTGCCAATTGCATTAGGAGATTCGCATAAAGGCCATCGAGTTATGGCGACAACAGCGGATTATTTTCAGTACTTTAAATTTGGTGCAAAACAGCCTCTTACCTTTAATCAGGGCAAGGTTTTTAAACAACATTTTGACTTAGTATTAGGCGCTGATATAGCCGAAAAGTATGGTTATGAGTTAGGTAAAGAAATTGTACTGTCTCATGGCACTGGCGTAACTAGCTTTACTCACCACGAACAAACGCCTTTTACTGTGGTTGGAATTCTAAATAGAACCGGAACGCCAGTTGACCAAACATTGCACGTCAGCTTTGAAGGTTTGCATCACATGCATGAAGAGCCTCAAAACGAAGAGCTTGCGCACGAGGAGCATGATCACGAAGAGCATTCCCATGAGGAACATGCTCAGGAAGGCGATGAAGCAGCAGTGGAACATGATCACGATCACAAAGTGAGTGCTGTTTTTGTGGGTCTTAAAGCTAGGTTTGCTAGTTTGGTGATGCAAAAGTGGGCCAATGATTACAAGGGCGAAGCGTTAAGTGCCATCATGCCTGGCGTTGCGTTAAGTCAGCTGTGGCGAATGGTAGGTTCAGTAGAAACCGTATTACAGGTGATATCGATTTTGGTTTTAATCACCACGTTAATTGGATTGAGCACTATGTTGTTAGCAACAATGCGCGAGCGAACTAAAGAAATCGCAATTTTACGAGTACTTGGTGCATCGCCAGTGTTCATATTTATGCTGATTGAGCTTGAGGTGTTCGTGATTACGTTTATTGGCTGTATTGCTGGAGCACTGTTGTTGTGGATTACTTTGTTGGCCGCTAAGCCATTACTTGCGTCTCAGCTAGGTTTATTTATTGATACTAACCCTATATCGGAAACTAGCTTAATGGTATTGGCCTTTGTATTGGTAGGTAGTTTAGTAATGGGATTAATACCTGCAATAAACGCCTATAGACATTCATTGCAGGCTAATTTAACGGCGCGTTAATCAAACGTTAATTATTAGTCCGCAGGTACAATATCTCGGACTAATAATTGAAGGTTGGTATTGCCTCTAAACTCATTAATGTCGAGCTGATACACAATATGAACCTGTCTTGCCGATTGATTTGGCCACACTTCTAAGTCAGCGTTAAAGTGAATTGCATCAAACAGCTGACCAGCGGCGTTGCACAGCACAAGTTTTAGGTGTTTGGCGCCAACTAAACGTTGGTTTATTACTTCAAACTGTCCATCAAAGGTTGGCTCTGGAAAACCTTGCCCCCAAGGTCCCGCTAAATCAAGTTGTAGAGAAAACTCAGTATTAAAGCACTCTGCAGGTAACTCGCCGTCAGTGAGCGTAACTTGGGTAAGTACATCTTCCGACAAATGAGTGAGTAATACGCTGTCAAATGCGTCATTAAAAGCCTGGTAGTTTTGTTCTTGAATGCTAAGACCTGCAGCCATAGCGTGACCGCCAAATTTTAATATTAATCCAGGAAAGCGAGTATTTACCTCATCAAGTACGTCACGAATATGAATACCTGGGATTGAACGCGCTGAACCTTTTAGTTCTGTTACTGAAACGCCAGCATCATCGGTTTTCGTTTCGCCTTTAGCAAACGCAATTGTAGGGCGATAGTACTTTTCTTTTAAGCGTCCAGCTACAATCCCAATAACGCCCTGATGCCAATCAGGCTTATAAACTGAAATGCCATTGGGGATTTTACCATCAAGTACTTTTAGCTTGGCGACAACGCTTTCCGCTTCTAATCGCATGCCTTGTTCAATGTCTTTGCGTTCATTATTTAGATCATTAAGATCTTCTGCCATCTTAAGGGCTTGACCATAATCGTCAGTTAATAAACAGCGAATGCCAAACGACATATCATCAAGGCGACCAGCTGCATTCAGCCTTGGACCTATCACAAAGCCAAAGTCAGAAGACTTAACTTTGTGTAAATCTTTATTGCTCATTGCTAACATGGCTCTAATGCCAGGCCTGCAAAGTCCGCTCTTAATTCGTGCTAAACCCTGGTGAACTAAAATTCGATTATTTTCATCCAGCTTAACAACGTCGGCAACGGTACCAAGAGCAACTAAATCTATAAATTCCGCTAAATTAGGAGGTGCAATTTGACTGTTCTCAAACCACTGTTGATCGCGAAGATAAGCTCTTAAGCCAAGCAAAAGATAAAAGGCAACACCCACACCAGCTAGGTTTTTACTTTGAAATTCACAACCAGGTTGGTTTGGATTAATAATCGCGTCGGCGTTAGGAAGTTCCCTACCAGCCAAATGGTGATCAGTGACAATTACTTTTATGCCAGCTTCTTTTACCAGAGAAACACCTGCTAAACAGCTTATGCCGTTATCAACGGTAATGATTAAGTCTGTCCCTTGCGTGATGATGTCTCTTGCTAACTCAGGACTTAAACCGTAGCCATAATCAAAGCGATTTGGCACTTTGTAACTAACATTATTAAAGCCAAGTTTTCTTAAACCAAGCATCATAAGCGCGGTGCTTGTAGCCCCGTCGGCATCAAAGTCACCAACAATCGTAATGTGTTGCTGGTGGATTAGTGCGTCGTGCAACAACGGCATGGCATCATCAATCCCTTTTAAAGAGCTAACAGGCAGAAGCTCGCCTGCTTTTCTCTTTATTTGTTCAGGTGAAGTAATACCGCGACCGGCGTAGATGTTTTGAATAATAGGATGGAGATTCGTATTCGAAAATGGCGTGCTGTTCAAAACACGCCTTTTTATATTTAATTGCATATAAAGATTAACGACTTAAGTCTTGAAGCAAAGCTTGTGGTGGTTTGTAACCAGGGATCATTGAGCCATCTTCAAACACAATTGCTGGTGTACCAGTAACGCCAGCGGCTTGACCTAAATTATAGTGCGCTAAGATTGGCGCGTCACAGCTTTCAGCATTTACTCGATTACCACTTTTAGCCGTCGTCATTGCTTTTTGTTGATCCGCAGAGCACCAAACCGCTTTAATATCGCTAAAACCTTGGCTATTTGCGCCAGAGCGTGGGAAAGCTAGATATTGAACCGTAATGCCTAAGTCATTGTATTCATCAATTTGAGAATGCATCTTTTTACAATAGCCACAGGTTGTATCTGTGAATACGGTAATTTTATATTTTTCATTTTCAGCAGGAAAAACAATCATTGAATCTTTGAATTCTTTAACACCATCAATTCTAATATTTGCTAATGCTTTTTCAGTCATATTAACCATACCAGCGTCAATATCGAACATACGACCAGCTATAAAGTACTTGCCGTCTTCTGAGGTATAAAACAGGCCACGATTAGTTTGCACTTGTAGCAAACCCGGTAATGGACTTGGTTCCACTTTAATTGCGGTTAATCCAATACGTAGAAGCTTAGCTTTTATAGCCGAATTTAAATCTGGTTCAGCTGCGGTGCTGTTAAAGGTTGTAACAATTAAGACAAGTGCAGTGATTAAAACTGCGGAAATTTTCATTATTTTCATATTCATTCCTGTTGATTACTACACTAACAAGACCGCATGGCACTAATAAAAGTTTCCTACTACAGCCGATAATTTTGTATGTTCACCGTATATTAAAGGAGAATGCAATTATCCTCTAGGGTGATGTTGTTCATGTAATGACTTTAACCGCTCTTTTGCCACGTGAGTATATATTTGTGTGGTAGATAAATCACTATGTCCTAACAACATTTGTACAACTCGTAAATCTGCTCCATGGTTAAGCAAGTGCGTTGCAAAAGCGTGCCGTAATGTATGTGGGGACAAATGAGCAGTAATTCCACTCACAACGGCATAATGTTTAATACGATGCCAAAACGTTTGGCGTGTCATCTCCGTGCCTCGTTTAGAGGGAAATAATACGTCTGATTCACCTTTTAGCAGCATTTGACGTTCTGACTTTACATAATCAAAAATTAACGCTGACGCAATTTCGCCCATAGGAATAAGCCGTTCTTTGTTTCCTTTACCTGTGACGCGGATTAGGTTTTGCTGCAAGCTTATATTACTTAAGCGAAGACTTACTAACTCGGTAACCCTCAACCCGGTAGCATATAAAAGCTCCAGCATCACTCGGTCACGAACTTCAATAGGATCGTCCAAGTTTTGGCAGTTTAATAAAGACTCTACTTGTTGCTCAGACAATACTTTTGGTAGCGCAGCTTCAATTTTAGGCGCTTGAGTTAGTGTAGTTGGATTGCTTGTTCTAACTTGTTCTTTTACCAAATATTTAAAAAAACGTTTAATGGCACTTAGCGCTCGAGCATTGGTGCGATGTTTATAGCCATGTTCGACTCTAAACGCTAAAAAGCTCTCGATATCGAGGTCGCTACAGTCTATGACATTAGTACTAATGGACGTTAAAAAAGTAGAGAAATGGTTTAGATCGGTTTTATAAGCAGATAACGTATTGTCACTGAGGCCTTTTTCAAGCCATAGATGATCTAAGAATTGGTGAAATAAGTCTAGGTTCGTACTTTTTGTCATTTAATTATTTATATCTAGTTGGCTACTCTTCTTTCATTCTATGCAGTTTGATAGACTTCGGAGCCTCAAATTTAGCCCAATAGTGTCACCTTACCGAATAGGAGCGTCAATGAAAATCGGTTTATTTTATGGTTCAACAACCTGCTATACAGAAATGGCCGCTGAAAAAATTCAAACACAGTTAAATACGCTGTTTGATGCCCCCATTGTTGAAATGTTTAATCTAAAAGATGTACCTGTTGAAAATATGATGGACTTCGATTGGTTAATTTTGGGTATATCCACTTGGGATTTTGGTGAGCTTCAAGAAGACTGGGAAGGTCATTGGGATGATGTTGAAAAGTTAGACTTGAGTAATAAGACCGTGAGTATTTTTGGTTTGGGCGATCAAGTTGGTTATGCCGAGTGGTTCCAAGATGCTGTTGGTATGCTCCACGACGTCGTTGTTGCTTGCGGTGCTAACCCAATTGGCTATTGGCCAAACTCAGAAGAGTATGACTTTATTGCCTCTAAAGCACTAACGGAAGACAAGACACATTTTGTTGGTTTGGCGCTAGATGATGAAGGGCAATACGAATTGTCAGAGCAACGAATTGCAAGTTGGTGTGAGCAATTATTGTCTGAGATTTCTTAGTTAGAAACAGGACACAGGCTACGAGAAACAAGAAATAAGAAATCAGAGTTTAAAGTGAAGGATTAAGCTCTTTTTTTAGCTTTGCTAAATTGGTTGGGCGAATTGCTTTTTCGGCAATGTCGATGAGTTCGAGGCTAGCCCCATTGGAAACAATTAACTTTTTGTTATTTAGCCATTCTAAAGAAAGTAAACGGGTGTTTGTGGTTAGTACATGAAAAGATTCACCTTCAGTTAAATCACGCACTAAAATAGACGTTCTGTTACTGTCAATCGCTCTTAAAATAGCAAGCTGATTGGTTTGCTGATTAATAGAAAAGCTGTAGTCGCCTTTCCCTTCTGTTACATCTGGAGATACTTTTGTCGTTTGGCTGTTGTGAATATTTAGGATGTAAATTTTATGAGTATTCGTCTCGCTATCTAAATAAGAATAAACCAATTCTTGCTCGTTTAAATAACCAAGTTTTAACTCCGAATGCCAAGCCCCGCAGTTTGATTCATCGTGCAGTTTAGGCAAAGCCTCAAAAGCTTCAGTCGATAAATTGATCACATGAATAAAACACTTATTATTAACCTGCCTAAAAAAGGCGACTTCAGTTCCTGAAGGTGAAAATGCAGGTGCCGCAATAGGGGCCGTCTCTGATTTAAAAATTATGCGCTTATTCGCAGAAAATGTGTCTTTTAGCCATAGTGCATAACCTGACTTTTCTATGTGTATATAGGCCAAGCTTAAACCATCAGAAGAGAGCGCCACGCTATTATTTTGATTTATGTCTTGCTCTATTAAACTCCATTGATTGCCATCTTTCTCAAAGTTTTCAGTGTTTTGTGAGATGTAGCTTCTCGCGACAAAAAAGGTAATTACAATAAGCGTAAAACTAACCACTAACATTTGTTGAAAACTGAATGTTCGAGCGCTATTCAACATGCTGTTCATCCAGCTATGTTCTTCGCCTTTTATTTCATTATTGTGATTTTTATCATAGGAACTGGAGTGGCTAGAAGCTTGAATAGGTGCTGGTTCTTTACCAATGCATTGTATAGTAAATTCACCTATGAACTGATAGCCAGCTTTAGGGATGGTTCGAATATACTTACCTTTCACTCCAGCTTTTGCTTCAAGTAACTTTCTTAATTTTGATACATAAGCGGTAATAGTGCCGTCAGCTCTGGCATTTTCTATTCCGTATAGCTCGTTATAAATCTCTTCTCGTGAGGTAACTTGGTTATGGTTATCCATCAAAAACTGCAGCAATGTTGATGTTTTAGGATCGATCATTTCCTCAACATTCGTTGCCAAGTGCTTCAACGTTAAAGTAGCTGGTGTAAAGGTCCAGTCTTCAGTTACGTAAAGTTTATTCAATGATATTTCTCACAAAGTTACCGTTACCATATTGTAGACTACGAGTAGGGTGCATTTCTTTCAGCCATTTCCCCAGAAATTTAGTTATGTATTGAATACCAAACCAACGTACCTTTCATGGGTAATACTGCCTGTGTTTTTTTTATTTGTCATGTGGCAAATCTTAGTATTTTTGGGAAAGTTCCTTTATCCTTGCTGTATTATTTTATTATTGGATTTTTATCATGGCAAAAAAGACAGCATCTGCTTATCACATACTAGTAAAAACGGAAAAAGAAGCTTCAGCAATAAAAGAGAAGCTTAAAAAAGGCGCTAACTTCCAACAACTCGCAAAGCAACACTCAACGTGCCCAAGCCGAAAAAAAGGCGGCGACTTAGGTGAATTTTCACAGGGTGATATGGTTAAGGCCTTTGATGATGTCGTTTTTAAAAAGCCGATTCTTGAAGTCCACGGCCCGGTAAAAACAAAGTTTGGTTTTCATCTCATTAAAACGGTCTACCGTAGCTCTTAATTAACCTTTGTATTTCATTTTTAGTTAAAAGTTTTTAAAGACTCTAACGGTAGACAACTTTAGATTTTAGAGGCGCCAACGTTGCAATAATTCTATTTTCCTGTTGCGGCGTTAACCCAATATCTCTCATTGCGCCTTGAACATATTCAACCAAGATAAAAAACTCCTTGTCTGAAATATTATGTCCTTGGTGCGAGGTTTCCATTTTTTCGCCATCGTATTTGCACGGCCCACCAATGAGCTCACAAACCTGGTTTGTCAGGTGCATTCTAAGGTGTCTTTTAGGGACGTTTTTAAAGTAATGGCCAATAGTTGGGTCGTTGTAAATTCGACTAACCGCTAAGCCAAATACATTCGACAGTGTCTCTTTGCCGCCAATTTCCTCATAAAGTGAGTCCTGTGTCGTGCTACACGCAGAAAGGAGTAGGGCGACAATAAAAATAATTGAATTTTTCATATTATAAATTCGCTGTAATGCTCAAGTAGAAGCCTGAAGAGTCAGGCTGAAAAGGTAAATTTCCAAGATCAACAATTGCTGCAGTAATTGACCATTCCTTTGACGGTAAGTATGTGATGAAAAAGTCAGTAACATTGTCTGTTTTTGCCAATCCGCCAAGTCGGTCAGTTTGTTGTCTATATTCGGCGCCTATGATGGTATTAGTACCGGAGAACATAGCAATACTTGCAGCCCACTCTAAGTCGTAACTATCGTCTGTCTGGGAGCCAAATCCAAGTAATCCAAAAGTATTTGCTTTGGTATAACGAGCGGTCGCATTAAAAAGTAAATTATTGCCTTTTAATGCACCCAACCAAACCTTAGTTGCACTGACATAAAAATCGGTTCCGCTACTATCTTTTGCGCCTAACAATGCAGGAACGCCAGTTTTAGGAATCGGCACGGAACCGTCGTGCAATGCTAATGACTGGTTAAAGTCGTGATTTTTTTTGTACTGAATACCAATGGCTATTTGCGGTAAATATGGACTTTCTGAAAAAATGGCATCGCCATAAAGGTTATATTTTAAACCTACAATACTTTGCTCTATTTGAGTACTAGGCGCGACTAAAGCGGGGGTTGGTGCACCTGTAAGCAAATTAAATACATTGCTTACTACTCCAGAGGAAACATCAAGAGATTGTTTTTGCAAACTAAACTCAAAAGTGTCGTATGCGCCGACGGCAAAACCATAAGAATTAAGTTTGTATTCTCCAGCTGATAAGTTTTGAATGTTAGCAGTGGCTGCAATTTCTTCTTTAGATGCATAACCGGCAATTAGAGCCCAAGGGCTTATGCCACCGCCAGCAGAACCTTCAAAACTAGTAATGCCACCGGTGCCCAATAATTTACTGCCGGTATCGGCCTGGCTAGGTGCTACTACAATTAGTAAGCCTAACGTAACTTTTGCAAAGCTCTTTAAAATGGAAGAGGGTGTTAAGTTGTATAGCATAAGAGCAAATAACCTTTGTTTGAATCACGACAAGAACACAATACGTTAATCTTATTTTGTTGCAACTACGGGTAATAAAAAAGCCCACTGAGATAAACAGCGGGCTTGATAAGTTTAGTCTAAAAAGACAAAGATTTAGCTATTTTCACAACCTCCAATGCAAAGGTTGCACTGAGAGTTGTTAATTGGAGCTTGTTAAATTGATTTAGTTAATGCTTTGCCCAGCATTAAGTGAACCTTTGCTAGCGTTAGTTGGTGCATTCCAATAAAAGTCACTGTACTGTGCGCCACTACCTTTGAGTTGCAGTGCTTTAGTGCTTGATGAACTAGACGACTCCGAAACACCAATGTCATTTGAATTTGTACCAGCAGCTGCGCCATTGGTAGCAGTAATTACGCCTTCATAACTAATAAACTGTACTACTTCACCACTATCATTAATGAGGGCTAAACCGTCAGGTCCATTTTGCAATCCAGACGCGTTAAAGCCTAATGCGCCAAAACCAGCTGTTTCGTTATCAATAGTTCCTGAAAGACTAATTGTTTTATAAACCTGACCATTGCTGCCGTTAACTGCTTCAATGCTCCAGCCGTTTAGATTTGTTCCAGCAGCACCTGCTATTTCAATGAACTCATTTCTATCTGAACCACTATTGTCATAATGAAACTCGTTTATCCATGGCGTAGTGCCACCAAAGCTTTGTTCGGAATTGATAGAACCAGAGGTATTTGCCATAACAGCAGCCCAAGTAAACTCACTATAGTTTGTGCCAGTACCCGTTAACTGTAATGAATAACCTATTGGCGTTGACGTAGTTTCACTAACACCTATATCTGTAGAACTTACTCCAGTAGCTGGACCATTTGTAGCGGTAAAGCTACCTTCGTAGCTTAAAAACTGAATGACTTGACCCTTATTATCTACAAGCGCTAAGCCGTCTGGTCCGCCGTTTTGTAAGCCGCTAATACTAAATGATTTAGTACCAAGGTTGTTTGCTTGGTTTGGAATTGAGCCAGACAAATTTTTAGTGATATAAGCGCTGCCGTTGCTACCGTTATAAGCCACAATTGACCAACCTGATAGGTTTGTGCCCGCAGCACCTGCTATTTCAACAAACTCATTTAGGTCAGACCCGCTGTTGTCATAATGGAATTCGTTTATCCAAACAGAGCTATTTCCTGCAGGAGGTTTTGTGCCGCCGCCAGTGCCTCCAACAATTCCATTACATATGTTTTCAAATACACAGGTAACATATTCTGGGTGGTCAACAAACGGGTTTCGGTTACCTTGAAAGCTAAAAACGGTATCGTTATGACGTTGTTCAAACGCGTCAACGGGATCGTCATTATGCCACTGCAGAAGAACCGACTTTAAGCCCATGTAAGCAACGCTTAAATTAACACCTTGGCTTGAGTTTCCAATTAATGTGCGGTCATCGGTTAGAATTAAATCTGGCTCAGATACACCGGTTACGCCATGAGTGCCACCTTCGTACCTAACAGCCAAATACATTAGTGCGCGAGCAACATCTCCTTTACGACTTGACCAAGTCTGCCAAGAACCAGTATTGCCTGAGCCTTTAGTCCAGTTCGATTCAGAAGAGGCTCCACCACGACCATTATTAACTAGTGTTGTCTTTTCACTGCAGGCTGAGTCGCAGTTAGCGTATGGTTTATTACTGCGACTCGAGTTGTAACTGCTGTCGGCAATAAATAAATGGTGGGCGTCGGTATAGGCGTAGTTAGTGCTGCCATCTTTTGGAAAACCGTAAGACTTTGGCCAGCTATGCTCTCTGTTATAAAAAGAGTTTCCGCCACCGGCCTTTGGGTAACTTGCGTTTTTATAGATGTCGATAACATTGTTGCTATTGCTAGGATCTTGATCTGCAGCTTCTAAAATATCCCACGTATCAGTTGCAGAGGACGTATATGGAAACCTTTGGTGGTCATCAATGATATTGTGCAAAGACGTGCGCAATGAGGTAGCACTTACGCCATTTACAGTGTCGTAATAACCATTTGGAACTTCAGCCAATGCTGCACTTGAGACCACTAATGAAGTAACCAGAATGGTTAGCTTGTTGTTAATTTTTTTAAAAAACATAATTTTATTCTTTTAATTTTTAGGTAAAAAAAAGAGCCAATATGCAATGCATGTTGGCTCTTGATGTTTTCACTCGTTTTTTCAAAACAGGCTCTACATTAAAATTAGGAAAATCAAAATAAGTTAGAGGGATTGAGATTGAGAACGGTGAAATGATGTTTGATAAATTGAAACTTTGATACCAGCTGAGCTTGAGATAACTCAACTTATTAGGGCCCGCTTTCCGTGTGCAAAAGCGACTTGGGCCTTTTAAATTATTGAAGGTGACCAAAGAGGTCCTTAAAGTATAAATTAGGCGGTCGGGAACAGGTTTCCATCGCAAAGTAGCAATGTTGCCGTTTTTTACGTTTCCGCTTTCAAATTGTTTGAAATTTATGGGGATAAGTTTCACAACAACACGCCGTTTTTATTCTTATTAAAAGGTCGGAACGTATTCTTACTCAGAATGAAAGTGAAAACAATTATCTAATTATTAATAATAAATGAAAAAATATTCTAATTTGTTACGATTTTGGTACAGGCACAGGTACAGGTGGAGGGAAAGGTTAATCTAATTATGACAAACATAAATAGCTTGAGTTTACGTCTTATAGCTTCACTCATAATTGTAAAGTGAACACATTATGCTGGTCTGCAGTACTGTAGTATGTAATGTTATTAGCTGTATTTTTATAAATTAAGGCGAGGGTAAGCCATGAAAAATGATCTAGACCTACATATGCTTTTAAGAGTGTTTGATAAAATTAGAACAAAAGGCGAACAAATAGAACAGGGCCATCAGTTAGAAGGCGTGAAAGCGGTGTCAGACTTTGATGGCTATACGGTTATTCTTAGCGATGTACAGTGTAACTTAACCTTATTTTTCCATAACAAATACGAGTTTGACTATCCTTCTGGCACAGCAAGAGAGCAGTTCGAAAATAGAATTTTATATATCGATAAACACTTTTAGTAGGTGTTTCATACATTCGTATTCATGCTGAGTCCTTATACAACTATGTAAGTATGTCCACAAACGCATTAAAGGATTAAAACAGCATGAAAGCCCTCTTTAGCATCGCAATAATTTGCTTAACGCAACTTTCTTTTGCTTCTTTTGCTTCATTTGCAGGTAGCGTTAATGAACCTTCAAAAACCGCTGACAAGTCGATTCTGTTTACGTTAGATAATGGTAACAAGTTAAAAGTCTCTGCTTATGGTGACGAGATTATACGGCTCCATTCAACCGTCAAAGGTCAGCCTTTTTATGCTGACAACCACTATGAAATGGTGGCCTCACATGACTGGCGTCAAAACTTGGAACTAAGTTCAACCAAAACGCACTGGCAGGTAGCTCCTATAGGCAACAAAAGCTTGCAGGTTTTGATATCAAAGGACACGCTAAAAGCGACTTTTTTGGAAAACGGTGTTATCACCTTAGCTGAGCTTCAGTCTCCAAGTAAAACCGGCACTATCATAAAAACCGAGTTTGCTTATCAGCAAGATGAACATTTCACAGGTCTGGGCCACGGCTTTTATGGTCGAGAACCTAAACTCGATCTAAAAGGACAACGCACTGGTCGTAACTACGGTAAGCAGCCAATAGAACAGGCGCCGTTGATTGTGCCTTTTTACCTGTCAAGTAAAGGTTACGGCGTATTTTTAAATAGTACTTTTACTAATGAGTTTTCTTTTGGTGATAAAGAAGAATACAGCGTTGCAATTGATGATCACGGCTTTTCTGGGCAAATGGATTACTTCTATATATCCGGTGGAAAGTTAGCGAACGTATTGGACAACTATACTCAATTAACGGGACGTCCTCGTTTACCTGCTAAGTCTATGTTTGGTTTGCAGTTGTCAGATAAAGGCCATGATCATGACTCACCAACACCGTCAAATGAAACATGGTGGAAAAATAAAATCCTTGAGCATAGGGAAGCTGGTTACCCACTTGACCATGTAATTAATGACAATCGTTGGCGCGCGGCAGGAGGAAAACGCTGTGAGTCTAAACTGGATTGGGATAAAGAACGTTATCCAGATCCTGCTGCTTATCAACAGTGGTTAGAAAAGAATGCCTTGGTACTCACATTAGATTTTAATCGTTGTATCGCTAAAAAATCAGAAGGGTGGAAAGCCAGCTTTAACTTACCCTCAATTGATAATATTCAGTTTCCAAACAGCGCACCAGATTTAACAAATGCTGAATTTCGCAGCTGGTTTTGGGATGTGTTTTATAAAAAAGCACTCGTCCCAGAAAAGCAATATCCTGGCGACGCATTGTGGATAGATGAGTTTGATGAGCAGGGCGCTGCAGATAAAAGCATGATATTAAGCAATGGCCGAAGTTCAGCTGAAATGCGTAACTATTGGTTTTTCCTGATTGCAAAGGCGTTAGTTGCCGACGGTTGGGATAAGTCGGGCATTAATAAGCGTCCTTTTGTTTGGGTACGCGGCATGACTGCAGGAGCTCAACGCTACGCGACCTTGTGGAGCGGTGATATTTACCCAAACTACAACGACATGCAAAGCCAAATTAGAGGCATGCAATTAGCTGGTTTATCGGGTTTCCCTTTTTGGGGGCATGACGCTGGTGGCTTTTATGATTGGAAAAATAACCTTGGTCCTGATGAAACTCTATATCAACAATGGTCAATTGGTTTTGGTAGTTTTTCACCTATTTGGAAACCACATGGTATGGGTCAATCTCGCTGGCCTCTTGACCGTTCAAAAGCATCGCAGAAAGCATTTATAACTTATGCAGAAATGCGATATGAATTGATGCCTTATACCTACAGCATGGCGCATGAAGCCTCGTTGACAGGCTTGCCAATTGCGCGTGCTATGGTGCTCGATTACCAAGAAGAGGAGCTAGCTTGGCAATATGACCTTCAATATATGTGGGGCGATTCGATACTCGTTGCGCCGCAAACAAAATCGCAAGGCAAAATGACGTTGTGGTTGCCACCAGGTCAGTGGTACCAGTACGCAAGCAACAAAATAGTGAAAGGTGATAACGTTGTAAGCATTGAGCCAGCAGTCGATGAGTTACCGTTATACGTTAAAGCTGGGGCAATTATTCCTAAAAGACAATTTGTGAAAAGCACTGGGTTTATTGATAAATCGCATTTAGATATTGATGTATATGTTGGCGCAGACTCAAGTTTTACGTTAGTAGAAGACGATGATAGAACCGAAGCATATCGAACAAAAAATCAAAAACGGTTAACTCAAATTCATTATTCACAAAGTAGCCGCCAAGTTAAGGTAAATGCAGCTGTCGGCACCTTTTCTGGAGCTCCAGATAAGAGAGCCATAACATTACGATTTTTTGGAACTAACAATATAACGTCAGTCAAAGTAAACGGTAAATCTAGCCCTTACAATGTTTCTGATGGCATATTGCATGTTGAGCTGGATACTCATTCGGTTAAGCAAACAATGCTGATTGAGTTGAATTGAAATACTGTCACAACGAATAAACTATAAGTGGACTAAGATCGACGCCTGATCTTTTTTAGTCATCTTATCAACAACCAACATAAACGAATTATCCATCATTCGCTCAATTTCACCTTGTGGGATTGAGCCATCTAAAATAACCGTATTCCAAAGCTTTTTATTCATGTGATAACCCGGGATCACCGACGGAAAAATATCACGGAGCATAAGTGCTTCATCTGGATCGCATTTTAAATTGAGCCACCAAGATTGTTTGTCGTCATCAGATTGCAATGCCTGTTTGCTAATTTTCCCCAAAGCTAAAGTTGCAAACATCTTTCCTTTAACCTTAAAAACGCTGACATCTTTACCAAAAGGAAAATCCAAAGCGGTGTGAGGCTTAGATAATAAGTAATTTTGTACTTCTAATTCATCAAACATATTTTAACTCTTAAGGTTTCGTTAAGTTTGCTTTTCTATATTCAACATACTTTAAAAATATTCAAACTTGAATGACATGGCGGTAAACAACTAATGATTAGTACTTTAAAAGCTGTTATTGGCAGAACTATGGGCATGAAAATAGTAGCCGCGATACCTTTACTCATATTAACGCAGAGTATGGCATGGGCAAATCCAAATCTGGCGGAAACAAATTCAGCGACCGCAGCAGGGCTTGCAGAACAAAAATTAGTTAATGTATTGACGGAAAATAGAGGGAAAGTTATTTACTTGGACTTTTGGGCATCTTGGTGTGTTCCTTGTCGAAAATCCTTTCCATGGATGAACAAAATACAAAGTCGTTACGCACCTCAAAACTTCACTGTGATCAGCGTTAACGTAGACAAAGACTTTGATTTAGCTCAGCGTTTTTTAGCCGACATGCCAGCATCTTTTCCAGTTATTTACGATCCAAACGGCGAGTTAGCTAGCAAGTATAAATTGCAAGGGATGCCAAGTAGCTTTTTGGTGAACAGAGAGGGCAAATTTGTCCGGGGTCACAAGGGTTTTTTTGAGAAAAAAATATCTACATACGAGTTAGAAATAGAACAGCTTTTGAAAGATTAATAAATTGATAAAGATAGTTACTAGCGAGTTAGTGAATAGCCAACTTGTTAATTAAAAGTGATTTTGCGTTTTGAGATCAGCCTGTAGTGGCGAGGAGTCATGATGAAGAGTAAACGAAAGCTAATTTCTTTAGTGATATTAATTAGTGTAACAAGTGGGTGTGCTTCTTTAGGCGTACAACCTTGGGAGCGAGATTTACTGGCCAAAAAAGAAATGTCATTGAATTCGGCGCCAGTCGATGCCGCACTTGACGACCATATTTACTTTAGTAAAGAAGCATCTAGCGGTGGTCGCAGTTTTGCCGGAGGAGGTTGCGGATGCAATTAGATAAAAAAAACGCGAGTCAGGTACTAGCGCTAGCCACCAGTGCTCTATTAGGTACAGGTGTTCAAGCTGCAGAAGAGCCTGTGGTTAATGAATCTACTTGGTCGTTTGACTCAGCACTCATGGTGTACAGCGAAACTGATAGAGTTTCTGCTTTTGAAGGTATTTTATCGGCCACAAAAGATTTTGGAGACGCAAAGCTATTAAACTTGAAGCTAACGGTGGATAGCCTGACTGGTGCATCGGCGACGGGCGCTGTGGCGCAACCAACGATACAGAGCTTTACTCGCCCATCGGGAAATGGGAATTACAATGTTGAAGCCGGTGAATTGCCACTTGATGATACCTTCCGCGATACTCGTGTCCAATTCAATGGTCAATGGACACAGCCGTTTGGAAATGATTATACCGGCAGTGTCGGTGGTTATTTTTCCAAAGAGTATGATTATTTATCTTTAGGGGTAAACGGCAGTGTAGCGAAAGATTTTTATAATAAAAACACCACATTGTCAGCTGGTTTTTCTTTAGCTCACGACGTACTGAATCCAGTGGGTGGAGTGTCAGACCCTTTAACGCCAATTTTACCATCAGCACAAAGCTATATAGAAGACCAAGGCTATCGTTTGAATGCCTTAGGTGATGAAGAGACCAAAGATACAGTTGATCTATTGTTCGGTATTACCCAAGTTATAAATCGTAGAATGTTAGTTCAACTAAACTATTCATATTCATCAGTTGATGGTTATCAAAACGATCCCTACAAACTAGTCAGTCAAGTTGACGACAGTGGTATTGTTCAACAAAACTTGTATGAATCGAGACCCAATGAGCGAACAAAGCAAAGCCTATTTGCACAAACTAAATATCACTTTGAAGATTCAATTTTAGACTTCTCATATCGTTATATGTGGGACGATTGGGGAATAAAATCAAATACTTTTGATATTCGCTATCGTATGCCTATTAGCAGTGGTTACCTTGAGCCACATGTTCGTTATTACCAACAAGAAGCAGCCGACTTTTATGAGCCTTTCATTTACGGCTCAGAGACACTTCCAGAGCACGTTAGTGCAGACTATCGCGTTGGTGATCTTGACGGTATTACCGTTGGATTAAAGTATGGCTTCCCGTTAGAAAATGGTGATGAAATGTCATTCAGACTGGAGTTTTTCCAACAAACCCCAAACAATCCAGGAGTAGAATTACCAACAGAGCTTGAAAGCTTACCAATGTTTGAAAAAGTACAAGCGGTTGTGCTACAAGTTAACTATTCTTTTTAAGTAATCGCTAAGAGCAAATATGAATAAAAGGACACTGAATATAGAGCACCGTGCGGATTGTATAGCGGTATCCTTTTTTTCAATGGCGAGCCCATGTGAGGTGTTGTTTGATAGCCGGGATAAAGAGCTTGTCGAAGAGTTAGCCTGCTGGTTAACTCAAGAAACCTGGAGAATAGAAGATAAATTTTCGCGCTATCAAAACAACAACATGCTTTACCAGATAAATAATAGTAAGGGCAAAACCATAGCTATTGACGATGAGACTGCTAGATTATTAGCGTTTTCAGATGCTTGTTATCAGGCTAGTGAGGGCATGTTCGACATCACATCAGGGGTTTTGCGTAAAGTGTGGAAATTTGATGGTAGTGATAATGTTCCCAATAAAGACCAAGTAGAGGCACTTTTACCGTTTGTTGGCTGGAAGAAAATATCCTATGACCAAAAATATATAACGCTCCCTTTGGTTGGCATGGAATTGGATTTTGGTGGCATAGGTAAGGAATATGCTGTTGATAGCGTAGCTCAAGGATTACTACAGCAATTAGCTGTAAAAAATCATTCGGTACCATTTTTGGTTAATTTTGGCGGAGATATATTTTCCTCTGGCCCTCGTTTAAATGGTAAGCCTTGGATCGTGGCGATTGATTTAAAAGGTTTATCCAATACCGAACAAAAATTGTTATCCATTGAAAAAGGTGGATTAGCAACAAGTGGAGATGCCAATCGATTTCTTGTTAAAGATGGTCAGCGTTACACTCACATTTTGGATCCTCAAACAGGTTGGCCAATTGTGGAAGCTCCGCGCTCAATTACAGTTGCAGCACCTACCTGTATACAAGCAGGAATGATGTGTACTATTGCGATGACTAAAGCGAAACAAGCGTCGGCGTTTTTAAAAAATAATAGATTAACCTATTGGATTTATGAATGAGATTACTGCTAGTCGAGGACGACATACCGTTAGGTAGCGCACTTAAACAATCTTTTCACGATGAAGGATATGCAGTGGACTGGGTTGAATCTGGTCAACACGCAATATTAGCCTTTCCAGATAGTGACCTTGCGGTGCTAGATCTGGGACTTCCAGATATGGATGGTCTGCAAGTATTGAAAGAAATAAGAGGAAAAGATGCAAACAAGCCCGTGCTTATTCTAACGGCACGTGATGGCATCGAAAGTAAAGTGTCGGGTTTAGACTTAGGCGCCGATGACTACCTTTCTAAGCCTTTTGAAATGGAAGAGCTTCTAGCTCGGGTTCGTGTTTTAGGTCGTCGGATTAACTCAATGTCGAGCAATGTAATATTAATTGGCGGCGTAGAATTAAATCTTCACGATCACAAAATTATAGTAGAATCAGAGACCCTTTCTCTATCAAGACGAGAGTACATGATAATGAAAGCATTGATGGAAAACGCAGGACGAATTTTGTCTAAGGCCCAACTAGAAACCAAGCTGTATGACTGGGGTGAAGAAGTTACTAGCAATACCATTGAAGTCCATATTCACAACATAAGAAAAAAGCTACCCATTGGCTTTATTAATACCGTTCGTGGTGTTGGTTATATTGTGAGACCAAGTTAAGTGTCGATTCAACGACAACTCACACAACTGATACTAGCAACGGTTACTTTAGCTACATTTTTTGCGGGACTGTATGGTTATAAAAGCAGTGCTGAGCAGTTAGATGACTTTTTTGATAAAGAGCTGGTGGCCTATTCCTCAGTGCTGCAAAACGCATCTCATATAAACGCAGTAACTTTAACAAATCAAACGTTGCAATTTCAGATATGGCGAGAAAATAGACTTGTTGCGAAAAGTTCCGGGGCGCCTGAAAAAAGACTGACCCTTACAATTAATGGTTTTGATGAGGTTAGTGCTAACGGAAAGCGTTGGCGTGTTTATGCAAACTCGTTAGACGATGCAAATGATTCTAGTATTGTGATTGTTGCTCACGCGAAAGAACTCAGGTTAGCCGCGGCCGAAAGTGTCTTGATTGAAGCAATAGCACCTTTGGTTTTTGCTCTGCCTATTATTGGACTTTTTGTTTTTTACTTCATTAGAAAAAGCTTGAAGCCTTTGGTGGTTTTATCGGGCGCATTAGACTTAAAGAACAGCACTGATTTAAGTTTAATAGATATTGGTCATCCGCCTAAAGAGCTATCACCCGTTGTTAGTCACTTAAATGAATTGTTGCGCCGCTTATCACAAGCCTTTGCTCGAGAGCGACAGCTATCTGCGAATACAGCCCATGAACTTCGCACTCCAGTTAGTGTATTAAATATTAATCTTCATAATGCGTTAAAAGCTTTTCATCAAAATAACTTATCGGATGACACGTTTGAACAGTTGCAAAAAAATACTGATAGGTTAGCGCACGTCATCGAGCAAATCATTGCCTTGCATCGATTTACTGAAGAGAACTTTAACGAACATAAAGTGAGTTGTGATCTAGAACTAGTATTACAGCAAGTAATAGCGCAAAACTATAATGATATAAGTACAAAAGGCCAGTCAATCGAATTAAATTGTCAATCGCAACCTGTGGTCGGACACGAGTTTGCTCTAAGTACTATGTTTGAAAATATTCTAAAAAATGCAATTAAATACACCCCTCTTGGCGGTTCAATTTATGTATCGGTAAAACGAACAAAAGTTGATTTTAGCTCTAAAGGCTTATTGCCTGGACAAGACTGTATGCTTATAACATTTGATGATTCAGGTGAAGGTGTGAGTCAAGGAGACTTAGAAAAGCTTACGGAACGCTTTTATAGAGCCAAACGAACTGAAGGTCAAAAAGGCTCGGGACTTGGCTTATCCATCGTAAATCATATCGTGCAATTACATGGTGGGCGACTGTCTTTTTCAAGCTCTGAGCTAGGTGGATTGCAAGTATTGGTCTATGTTCCTATAGGCCATGATGATGGGTCATAAGATGCTGGCTCCCACAAGTCAATTGGCACTACATCGCCAAACCATAAGATCAATAAAGGTAATGCTTGGCCTATTTTGGGTATTTAGTTGTAATATGTTTGCTGGTGAATATTCCATTACCCTAAAAAATAATACATTTTCTCCTGCGGAATTGAAGGTACCAGCGGGTAAAAAAGTTCGTTTAGTTATTTTAAATCAAGATGACTCAGCAGAAGAGTTTGATAGTTTTGACCTAAATAGAGAAAAAGTTTTATTTCCTAACAAAAAATCTGTGATTTTTATTGGGCCGTTAAAGCCTGGGCGATACGAGTATTTTGGCGAGTTTCATCCGCATAGCGCACAAGGAACCATAGTTGCTGTGTCGCCTCAAACAACTACTGCAAGGAAGAACAATGATTAAAACCGTCATTATTTTTCTTAGAGACTTGTTGCCCTTGTTTATCCTATTTGCTTACTTACAAAGTTTCTATCCCTCTTTTTTTAAATTTAATAGATCCAAAATATGGAGCCTTTTGTTAGCTCTTTTATTAATACTTTTGGTGGGGCCTGCACTTGAGTTTAGCAACGACTGGTTTGATGGAACTGGAACCGAATGGCTATCTATGCTGATGTTAATTAGCGTGCTTGGTTGTATTTTAACCTTAGGCTCAAAATCCGAAAATCTAAAGTCACACTCTATTTGGCTTGCTGTTGTTTGTTTTTCAGGTTTAACCTTTTCTTCGTTTGCTCTTTATTTTTCTGTCGAAATGGCAGTGGTAGAGTCAATCAATACACTTATTGTTAGCAGTGCAATGGGACTGGGGATATGTATAAGTTTCTATATTTTATGGAGCTTCGTACTAAATGAGCTTTATAGCTTAAATCGTTCCTCAGTCTATGCTCTTGTGGCGCTTTTTGTTGCAGGGCAAACTGCTAAAATAGTAAATCATTTGCACCAGATTGACGCTATTTCTCTGGGCTCACAAAGCCTTGGGAGCTTAGAACATATTATTTCAGAGCAATCTGAACTTGGACACATACTAAAAGCCTTGGTAGGTTTTGAGTCTGCACCATCTCAGCTTTTTATTATCGTATATCTCATTACTGGGGTTGCCGTATTCTTTAATTTTCAAAGGAATAAACTATGAAACGCCTAACGATATTAATTTTGTTAGTCACGTTAGTCTCTGGACAAGCAACAGCCGATGGCATTGTTGTCGATAAAGTTTATCACCCACTTGTGTTGGCTAATGAGCAAGAATTTGAATGGCGCTTTTTATCCAGTCAAACAGATGAGAAAAATAGATTAGCTCAACGTTTTGGCTATGGCCGAGCATTAAGTGATAGGGTTGCTGCTGAGTTATATTTAATTGCTGAACGCGACGACGTTGGTAACTTTCAATTTCAATCCTACGAACTTGAAATCCGCTGGATGTTAACCGAACAGGGTCAATATTGGGCCGATTGGGGAGCAATATTTGAAATTGAACGGAATACTTTGATTGGGTCCTCAGAAGTTGCGACAGGGATATTGTTTGAAAAGGAAATAGGCAGGAATAGCCTTACTCTCAACGCTATCCTAATTTATGAGTGGGGTGATGATATTGACGACGAATTTGAAACAGAATTTAGAGCACAATATCGTTATCGCTATATGCCAGAAGTACAACCCTCGATAGAAGTTTATACCGGAGAGAATTACTTTGGTATAGGGCCCGCATTAATGGGGGTGCGTCGTTTTTCAGGGCAAAAACAATTAAAGTGGGAACTGGGTTTCATATCTGAACTTAGCAATGAGATTAAAGATCATAGTTTGCGATTTTCATTAGAATATGAATTTTAAAAAAATAGATATATACGCTAGTAAAACATAGATATTAAACCTAAACTGCCGGCCAAATCTTATCCATCTAAAATTATTGGTAAAATCATGACAACTGTCATCATTGTTCTCGCTATTATTGCTTTATTTCTTGTTGTCTTTGAAGAGGTAATCCACGTAGACAAAGCCAAGTCTACTCTTTTTATCGGCACATTAAGCTGGATTTTGGTTTACTTAAATCCCCTTCATGGGTCAACAGCTGCTGATATCACTGAACAACTTAACGAAAACCTCCTCGAAATTGCCACGCTATGGTTATTTTTAATGTCAGCAATGACGTTTGTAGCCTACTTAAATAGCAAAGGGTTTATTTCTAACTTGGTTCAAAGAATGTTACCGAGTCAGTTGTCCGAGAGAAAGTTCATGTTTTTACTTGGCTTTTTTGCCTTTGTATTCAGTTCGTTTGCAGATAATGTCACAGCGACGCTTGTTTCCGTTGCGGTTATAGCATCACTTCAAATACCCGTAAGACAGCGCTTAAAATATGCCACTTTAATCATATTTGCGGTGAATAGTGGTGGTGTTTCTTTAATCACTGGTGACGTGACGACATTAATGATCTTTTTGGACGGCAAAGTCAGTATCGCGAATTTATTACTTTTAATATTACCATCGCTTACAGCTGTATTAATTCTTGCCGCGTTATTGTCAATAAATATGCGTGGTCAACTAACCTTTGAAGGCAGCTATACAGCACTTGAAGGAAAAGATAAGGTCATTGCTGGTGTCTTTATTTTAACTATTTGCAGTACTTTATACTTAAACGCAGCATATCAAATACCACCCGTACTAACGTTTTTGTTTGGTTTGAGTTGTATGTTTTTAATTGGCCAATATTTAGTTCGTAAAACTAATAAAAATATCCTTAACTATATCCGTGAAATAGAGTTCGATACATTGCTGTTTTTCTTAGGTGTGTTGCTTATTGTTGGTATGTTAAAAGAAGTGGGAGTCTTGCTACAGTTAACCAAGATATATCAAGTTTTTGATATCAGCGTCGCTAATTACTTGCTTGGACTACTGTCTGCTGTTCTTGATAACGTGCCATTAACAGCAGCTTTGCTAAAAGCCGACATTCAGATGGATACAGCAAATTGGTTGGCACTCACTTATGCAACGGGTGTTGGTGGCTCTGTGTTGGTTATTGGCTCTGCTGCAGGCATTATTGCCATGAGCAAGGTAAAAGAGCTGAACTTTATTAGCTATTTATCAATGGCAGGGTATTTATTGGTAGCGTATTCCATCGGTTACTGGTTGAGTTACTTGTTAACTAGCTTTGTTTTATTATAGCTTTGCCAGTTAAAACCCTCTGAACCATTGTAAGTTTTATTGCATGGTTTAGAGGGGGTTGAGTTCAAACAATAAGCTCAATTAAAAGCTCTACTAGTAATTGTATTTAAGGCTAATCCAAGCTTGAGTATCTTCTTTGTTATCGCTTAGTCGTTTTTCAGTGACATTAGCCAATCCAAATTCAATGTCTATGCCTGTTAAACCAAGTCCAATGAGCTCAAGTGCAATGTCACCTCTAACGCCGTAAATAGTATACTCACGAGCGGTATTTTGTGTAAATACGTTGGCATTGCTACGTTTAGTATCCAGCTCAAGATCAGAATAGTAAACCTGGAAACCACCTTTTGGACCAATGCTAATTGTATTGCGACTGAAGTCGTTACCCGTAGCCGCAGCAAATGGAAGTTCAGGAATAAATACCCAGTTTGGTAAATTGTGGCTTGCTAGAATATTTGAGTCTAATCCACCGAAACTCATTAAGTTTATGTCGCTGTCGTTTCGAGTTGCCCACGTATGATTAGCAATAAGAGAAACATCTAACCAAGTTGCTCCCAATATGAATGAACCTTGATGGCCAGTCCATTCTTCTTTTTGACCACCTGTATATTCTGTTTCGCCGGATAACCAGGTTATGTCACTAGATTGAAACACGCCAAACTCTTGCATGTCGTAAGATAAAGTTTGCTTATGACCAATTTGGAATGAAGTTTCATTATTTCCAACATTCGTCATTAAGCTTTGAATGGTATTGCCAGTATTATCAATTTGAGTGACTGCAAACTGAACGTCATCCAAACTAGAGTAAGCTAAGCTTGTATTTAATTGCCCGCGGTATGTCTCAAACAAGCCTTGATAAATGCCATAACTCCAGTCAGCAGCAATGTTAAAGCCGTCTTTGTTAATCTTAGTTCCTAAAACATCATCACCTTGCTTTGAAGGATCAATCTCGATGGAAAAGGCATTGACTGCAACATTTACAGGCCAACCCTTCCAGCTCATATAACCGCTATAGCCCGACAGCACTTCGTCACTACCTACTGAAATCATCCAGCTTAGTCGTTGCATTAGGTCTGCGCCTTTTATGCCAATTTCAATTAAGTTAGAAGAAGCAGTGCTGTTAGTGCCGGCTAAAACCAAAGATATGTTTTGGTCGTGTAACCCAGCTTTTGAGTTGTATGGTACCGAAGGGGCGTTCGCTAATTCGTGTTTAGTGCCAGCCAATGGCATCAAATACTTAGAATCCGTATTTTTTGTGAATTGAGAACGCTCAGTTTGTGGCTTTGGAATTTGAGTTGTAAATGTTGTGTTTTCAGTCTTTTGTAAAGGCTGCACATAAAGGTTTGGACCAGTAGAGCGAGTAGATGCAAATACTAAGCGTAACTTGTCTTCAGTTTTCCATACGGTTGGCCATGCTACCGGGTGTTCACCATTTGTGATTTGGCTAAGAGAACCGCTTTTAATGTCATATTGGTAGGCAAACAACTGGTTACTTTGGCTGGCAACAAACAGCAATGACTCACCATCAGGTGTCCAGTTTAAGTAAGACAAAAATTGGTAATCGCTTGGCAGGGCTATTGTTTTGTCTGAAGTAGAAATGTTGCTACTTGTATTATCGCCTTTGCTGCTACCTAAGTCTGCTAGTTTTACTAACCAGTTGCCGTTGATACTTTTTGATAAATACGCCAATTGTTCAGGATTTTTAGGGTTGAGCCTTGGAAAGTCATAACTCTCTTTAATTGAAGGTGTTTTAAGTTCGATGGTTGAAGCCAATTTACCTTGATTGTGAACCGAGCCGTTTGAGCTTGAACTATCTAAGTCTAAATTATTTGAATCAGAACTATTTAAGCCCAACTTAATTAAACTAGACTTACCAAACTCATTGCGCTCAGCGACAATAGACTCAGCATCAGAGGAAACATCAAAACGACGAATGTTTAAGCTAGTTGTTAATTGCGTTACCTTTCCAGTAGAGATATTCCATTTAAATAAATCTTGGTGTTGCTGGCCTTGATTGTCAGTAGAGCTTGCCACATAAAGCACAACCTCTTCGTTCAGCCATCTTGGATAGCTAACACCTTTCCCGTTAATTGAATTTAAGGCTTTGATACGCTTGCTATTAAATACTCGAGGCTCGTTGTTGGCAATATCCTGTGGGTCGTCTTTTAAAATAGCTTCATTTTGATTGTTAAACGTTTCGATGGCTTTGGCATTAATAGCCGTTTCATATACCGAAAGTTTATATTTAGGTGATGCATCATTAGAGGCTTCTACTGCTAAGAACTTACTTTGGTCTGGGCTAAAGGTTGGTGAACGTAGCTCAAAATCAGCGTCAAACCACAATTCGGCGGTATTGCTCTGTTGTTCTGTGTTCATCGCAATTTGCGTGTATTCTGCAACAAATCGATTATAAAGTTGTGACGCTGGTTGTTGGAATATGCCCTCAAACGCTTTGTCAAAATTGCGATTTGCTTCGCCGCGCATTCTTGTCCAAACAGCATCTAAGTGTTGCTCAGAATATTCTTTTTCTAACCAAGCTAAAAAGCGAACGCCAACTAAATAAGCCATTGAACCCGCTTTATAGCCACCGGATGTTGCACTTAACTGAGAGTATTTTGGCAACGCCCCTTCACGAGCGTATTGCAAAATAGTGGCTTCAACTTGCGCATCAAATAAACGTCCACGTCCCGTAAGCTTAGATTCAAGCAAGGTTGCATAACCTTCTGACACCCAACGATTTAATCCTGAGGCATAGGCATCGTATAAATCATGGTATTTTCGAATTGTGTTGCGCCATTTTGCTCTGTCTTGCTGCCCTAAATGCACCAAGTGAACATACTCATGCAGCGCTAGTAATTGAGGCCAACTGTCGCTATTACTAATGACAGTCTCTGATAGCGCTGAAGTTGCATATAGCGCCATAAATGGTTTATGGCTAAACGCCAGGGCAAAACCATTTGAATTATTTAGCGGATCAAATACAACAACGTCTACTTTTTCGGTTAATACTCTGTTTTGTTGCTGCTTAATTAAGTTTTGAGCGTGTTCCATTTCATTGGCTGCGTTGTATGCCCAATCTTTGTAATTAGGCGTGAAATGAATTTTAAAATTTGGTGTTTCCAGCACTTGCCAATCAAGTTTGGGATTTAGAATTTCGTTTGCACTTGGGCTAAAAGATGAAAATGCGGCAGACGCTAGTAATACAACTGATGAGATTAGGGACTTCAAAGTAACTTTCCTTGTGATGTTTATGCGGCGACAAAGTACAGTAAATAACCATTATCATCAAATAAATACCAGTAAACATAGCGTACTAAATGTTACAAATTGTAATGAGCTAGGTTGCGTCAATTTAAGTAGTAAATTAATAACAATGTAAGTGTTTTCTTAAATGTTTATATTCCGAAATGTTTCTATTCTTAAATAGAATGTTCATTGTCCTGTCATTTTTGGGCGGCATAATTTTATACAGTTTATATATTTACGTTTTAACTAAGCCTGCATGACTAATGCTTTTATATTAAAGGCGATAGTGGCGGAGTGTGTTTAAAAATGGTTAAGGGAAGTCTATGAAAAACCTATTTGTTGTCTCGCTGGTGGCACTGCTTCCATTTGTAGTGGCTTGTAATGCCACGAGTGAAACAGAATTTAGCAGCGTTGATTTGAACCGCACTGAGCTAAGTAGCATCAAACCAAGCAGCCTAAAACCCAGTGGCATTGAGCCGGACATGGTGATAAAGCATAAAGTTGTTATAGCGCACCGTGGTGCCAGTGGCTATTTACCAGAGCACAGCATGGCTTCAAAGGCGATGGCCTACGCAATGAAGGTTGATTATATAGAGCAAGACTTAGTGATGACAAAAGATGATCACTTAGTTGTATTGCACGATCATTATTTAGACCGAGTAACAAACGTAGCGGATAAGTTTCCAAATCGAAGCCGAAAAGATGGGCGTTATTATGCTATTGATTTTACCTTAGCGGAAATTCAAACGCTTGATATGACAGAGGGATTTTCTTTAAACGAGGGAATCATTGCGGCTAACTATCCAGACCGATTTCCTATTTGGTCGTCCAAGTTTAAAGTACATACTTTCGCCGACGAAATTGAGTTAATACAGGGACTAAATAAAAGTACAGGTCAAAATGTTGGTTTGTACCCTGAAATTAAATCTCCCGCTTTTCATTTACAAAACGGAAAAGATATTAGTAAAGCGGTTATACACGAACTCAAAAAGTATGGATATACCAATCACGACAGTAAGGTCTTTGTGCAAAGCTTTGATGCCAATGAACTCCAAAGAATTAAGCAGGAGTTGATGCCTCAACTTGATGTGAACCTCAGACTTGTGCAGTTAATTGCAATGACAAGTTGGAACGAAACCGTGACCTATAAAGATGGAGAGGCAGTACCATATAGTTATGATTGGATGCTTAAGCCCCAAAATATGAAAAAAATTGCACAATATGCAGATGGAATTGGTCCTTGGAAGCCTATGTTAGTCACAGAAAGTGAAAACGGTAATTTTGCTCAATCAAACGGGTTAACCGAAGCCGCCCAAAAAGCTGGTCTACTGGTTCACCCTTATACTTTCCGAGCAGACGAGGGCAAAGTTCCTAAGTATGCAAAAGACTTCCAAACGCTGTTACGTTTCTTTTATTTTGATATTGGTGTTGATGGCGTTTTCACTGATTTTCCAGACAAGGCCGTGGATGTTTTATCTAGCCATACTCAAAATTGAGCAGTTCAACTCGTCTGGCAAACTAGCAAATGTTTTTGGTTATTAGCAGTGGCGGCTCATCACTATGTTGGCTCTAGTGTATACAGGGTGCTGGCCTTCTGATGTGGTTTTGAAACCGTAACTTTTATAAAGCTCAATAGCGGCCGTTAGTTTAGTATTAGAAACAAGATAAACTTGTTGAGCACCAATTTCAGTAAGTTTAGCCAAAGCATGTTCAATTAATGTTTTACCGAACCCTTTGCCCTGACTACTTGGCGATACAGCCATTCGAGCTAACTCAAAAATGCCATTTCCATTATTAAACAGTGCGCACACGCCTTTGACTTCGCCTTCGTCAATTAGGCTAAAAATATACCCACCATTATCAATTACTTTTATTGGATTTGCTGCTAACTCACGATCAACGTCTTCAATTTCAAAATAGCGGGATATCCACTCTTCGTTTAAGCGAATAAAGTCTTCTAACAGCTCTTGTTGATTTTCTTTTATGACTACTGCTTTCAAAACTTAATTACTCCAGAGATACACATTTAACGGGAATCGATATAAAAATTGGGCACGCTAACAAAGCTACCAGCTAAAAAGCTCTAAGCTAAAAAACTATAGGCCAGAAAACTATAAGCCAAAAAGCAATAAGCTTGAAGAATTAAAGAATAAACTGATTAAATAAGTTTGTAGAGCGATACTCGAATAGCGGGTTTTCTTGTTGAGTTTAAAGAAATTTTGTTGCGGTATGTATTGATGTAAAGGGCGACGTTAATTAGAGTACTAATAGTTTAACCCTATTAAATAACGGTTAGTCTCAGATAAATAGACTAATTAGTGAGAATCATTTATATAAAAGAAAACTATTACGTGCAAAAGAGCATTGAACGATAAATAAAAATAATAATTTTTTGGAACAGGATTGAATATACCGATATGAAGTTACTAAATAAAACTATGCTGGTGTTAAGCATCACCAGTTTCAGTTCCGCAGCGACGGTTCTGACGCAAGCTGAGATTGACGCGCTAAATAAGTCTAATTCAAGTGTAGCACCAGTTTACAATTTGCTAGCTGCTGATAAAGATGAAGACGCTGAAAAACCAGACGAAGCAGAAAAAGCGGACAAAAAAGATAAAAAAGACAAGAAAAAAAGCAAATTTAAAGATTATGCAGATATTGTCACTGATAAAGCGGTAACTTCAAAAGGTATCTTTACCACTCACCTTGTGGACAACAAAGTATACTTTGAAATCCCAGCTGCAGAGTTAGGTCGTGAGTTTGTTTGGCAAGTTAAAACCTCGGGCACACAGCCTGGAAAAGGGGTTATTAGTGCTGATATCGGTCGTCAATATGTGATTTTTGAACGCCATGGTGACGATATCTTGTTACGTAGCCGTAATTACTCTGTGGTATCAGAAGATGGTTCTAGAGAGTCACTGGTTGTTAAAAAAGCGTCTATCGATGCGATTATTACTAAGCTTCCAATTGCAACGTTCTCAACTGACGACGCTAAGTCACCTGTTGTAGACATTACAAGCCTATATATGGGACAGCACAAAGAGCTTTTCCCTGCACCAAGAGCGCCAAGAAACCCGAAAGCGCCAAAAACACCAAATTTCAAACTGAATAAAAAGAGTAGCTTAATTACTAAAGTTAAGGCGTTTGAAAAAAATATAGAAGCAACTGTATTAGCGCAATTTAACAGTGCAAAAGTAAACGAAACTAAAGAAATACGTCACTCTATTTTTGCGTTGCCAGACACGCCAATGAAACCTCGTTTTTATGATAAGCGAGTAGGTTACTTTACGGCGAACTATTCAGATTACAGCTCAGAGAAAAACAAACTGGACTCTTTCAGCTATATAAAACGCTGGCGTTTAGAAAAGAAAAACCCAGAGTTAGAAGTTAGTGAGCCAAAAGAACCTATCGTTTGGTACATCGACAGTGGAACGCCGCAGAAATATGTTGAAGCGGTTAGAGAAGGTATTGAGTTTTGGCAATCTGCGTTTGAACAGGCTGGTTTCAAAAACGGTATTGTTGCAAAAATGGCACCTAGCAAGGAAGAAAATCCAGACTGGGATCCAGAAGATGCTCGTTACTCAGTTGTTCGTTGGATTCCATCAGGCATTCCAAACGCGCAAGGACCACATGTTGCTGACCCTCGCTCAGGCGAAATTATTGAAGCTGACGTGCGTATGTACCACAACGTAATCAAGTTACTTGAAGGTTGGTATTTTGCTCAAGCCGGTGCAACCGATCCAAGAGCGAAAAAGTTACCTCTACCAAACGAAGTTATGAGTGATCTAGTTCGTTTTGTTGTTGCTCATGAAGTTGGTCACTCAATAGGCCTACACCACAACTTTATTGGTAATAATTCATACACGATTGATCAGTTAAGAGATCCTGAATTTGTAAAAGAATTTGGTGTGTCAGCATCAATCATGGATTACGCTCGATTTAACTATGTAATACAACCAGAAGATGGTGTATCGCCAATTGACTACGATCCAGGTCCGTATGACAAGTTTGCAATTGAGTGGGGTTACAAAGAATTTAAAGGTGACCTTACGCCAAAAGAAGAAACAGTTCTTTTAAGTAAAATTGCAGACCGTCAGTTAAATGATGACCGTCTACGTTGGGATGCATACTCTAAACCAAGCTACCTAGATCCACGTATTTTAACGGAAGCGATTGGTGATGATCCTGTTGAAGCAACAAGACTAGGACAGAAGAACAAAAAGCGTATTATAGCTAACTTGATCGACTCTACTAGCTTTGAACCAAACAAGGGTTATGACGAGTTAGACAACGCATACAAAACCGTGATTCAACAACACGCTAGAGAGCTTGGCCATGTTGCTAAAGCGGTTGGTGGTGTGATGTACCGCAATGAGTTAACTCAAGATCATAAAGAAAAACAAGTCTTTGAAATCTTCCCTAAGAAAAAGCAAGAACGTGCAGTTCAGTTTTTAATAGACAACGGCGTTAAGTTACCTGAGTTTTGGAATAACAAAGAGATTTTAAAACGCATTGGTCAGGATAAGTTTGAGCAATATGCAAACTCTATTATTAGACAAGCCGTAGGTAGTCCATTGGCTGCACACCGCCTAGACTCGCTAATAAAGTTACAAGCGGCTGGCGAAAATGTGATGGATCCGGTGAAAACGGTTAATAAATATGTTGATACTATTTTCGGTGACATCAAATCTCGTCGCCCTAAGTCAGACCAATATACAATCATGTTACAAGACTACTTTGTGACAAAACTATTAGCAGACATTTCATCGACTAAATCATCTCCGACTCTTGTTGCAATGTTGAGAGGCATCGCCACTGAGTTAAAATCTAAGCTAAAATCAGCAGCGAAAAAGCACGACGGTAAGTTACAAGGATATCGTTATGCAGGTCTTGCAGCTAGATTAACAGAAGGTTTAGAACCAAAGCTGACGGTGAAAAAATAAATCAAACCAAGAACAAATATGTTCTGGTTTTAGCCACGGACTAAGTCTAAATAAAGGCTAACCTAAGTCTAGAAAGCTAAATTACTAAAAGAAACTTCGATTATTCGGAGTTTTTTTTTTGGAAAATTTTAATTACTTTATATGCAGGCACGATACTATGATCCAGTTATCGGTCGGTTTTATTCGAATGATCCTGTTGATGCTATGGGGCATTTTTCTCGCGGCAATCCCGTTCATGGGTTTAACAGGTATACATACGCAAATAATAACCCATATAAATATGTTGATCCTGATGGTAAATTCCCCAGTTCTTTTGAAACAACATTACGGGTACAAGAGTCTAGTGGCAATCTATCAGAACGACAGAAATTCTTTAATGATGCAAGCTCACATGACGTAATGGAGCCTATAGCAAACACTCTAGGAACAGCATCAGCATTAACGGTTGCAGTCCCTCCTTTGGCTATCTCATTGGCTGCAGCTTCTACATTAGTAACTGCTGTGGACACAGCGATTAATTCAGATGCTCCAAAGGAAACCATTGCAAAAGAAATTGCAATAGAAACGTCTATTAAGGCTGTAGAATCGAAATTGGGAGGCCTAAGTAAGTTAGCAGGATATGATGGTATTGCGTCAAAAACAGTTACCAGTTCAGTTGCCGAACAGTCTGGACAAAAGTTAGATGAAACTATGGGAGATGATGAGTTTAATGATAAATAAAAGATTGGCTTATTTGAAGAACGATTGGCTTGGCAGAGTTTTTTTGCTGTTGATTGTCATTTATTCGATTTCACAGATTATTTTACAAGTAAACAATGGTGGTTATGTTAGTAGAGGGTTTGTAAATACGCTTGAAGATAACCCAGCCTCATATTGGACACGACTTATAAAGTATTCAGCCTTTGCTGGAGTTGCATTGTATTTTTCATTAAAAAAGCATCTTAGAAAGTCTAAAAGTGAATGAATATACAAGCACCCACTGTTAATTTGTGGGTGTTCTTTTTGACTGCATGATGCTTGGCTAAATTAGTAACCCACTGTATATATTTAATTTTCAGATAAGATAAAGTGAATCGTAATTACGATTACTTTATATGCAGGCACGATACTATGATCCAGTTATCGGGCGTTTTTATTCAAATGATCCACACGATGCTGCATTCTTCATTTCACAAGGAAAGATACAAGGGTTTAACAGATACGATTATGCTGCTAATAACCCTTATAGGTATGTTGACCCTGATGGTAAGAATTGGGCTTTAGCTCCTGAAGCTGCTGTTGCAGGCACATTTGTTTGTGGTCCTGTCTGTGGTGGTATTGCAGGATTGGCAGTAGGATTTGGTGGCTCATATCTAACTATAAAAGCGATTAATCATTTTAATGAGTCATCAGACGGTAATGTTACAATTGACGATAAAATTAAAGATCAATTGGGTGACAGAGGTTGGACAGAAGATGAAGTGAACGACTTGGTTGGTAACACCGAGCCAACAGGTGAGTCTACTGACAATAGAAGACCAAATAAGACTCCTGATGGTAAAGGTAGAAATGATCCCGCATCTGTTTATGGTTCAAAAGATGGTGGACATGTCGTTGTAAATGATAATACCAATGAAGTTACACATGTCAGTGATAAGAATGACCCAAACTGGATACCGGATAGCCGTATTAAGTGGAAAGAGGATAATTAATGATGCTAGATAGAAATTTGTTGTATTCAAATGCATCTGATTTTTTCAGTAAACAAGGCAACAACGTTATGAAACTAACACCCCAAGCCGCCATAGATGTTTGCATGAAAAGTGTTGAGTTGAAATACCTTGTATCAAGAATAGAAGGCGGAATATGGCACAACCCCGGTTTTGAAATGAGATTAGATTGTATTTGGGATAGAGATAAAACTCTCGATGGTAAATCTCAATTAGCGAGTGAAGAAGCTATAAAGTTCATTGAAGAGGAACTCGCAGACCACACTGCGTTTATTGTTTCTTTGCAAAAGATTGAATAATTAATTGAGCAATAATTTTTGAATCCAAAGCCTCACCCGTGCTTACTTGAAGTTTTGCACTGAAGTGACCCCCAATAATTGGACACTCAAATTACTAGGACTTTTTTGTTAGCATAAATAAATAGGCATCAAAATGGCAATTTGAGTTTTACTAAGTTAAAATCAAAGGACAAATGGGAGGAGTTATGGCACCGACAATTACTACTTCAAGCAACAACCAAAAATCAAAGTTTACGCCTAAAATGGAAAACTTTAAGGTTAGCTTAAGCTACGAAGGCCTATCACTAAAAAAGAGCGGTGAAGGCAAATCATTGGATGAGCTGAAACGTAAATATGCGAGATAGATACGGAGTAGCAAGCGATAAATATTGCTACTTTGATTCTGATGTTTTAATTAACCTTTTGAACATTAGAGACTTCGATATACTCAGTGAAGCTGAGGCTGAATTTACAGCAGAGCGCTACAGAACTTATAACCCATCACAAAACACAATTTCCGACTTTACGTTGGAGCACTTAAAACACCTTCATTTCCATTTATTTCAAGATTTATATGACTGGGCTGGCCAAACAAGAGATGTTGATATCTCAAAAGGCGAGACTCGCTTTTGTACTTGGACGCGAATTGAGCCAGAAGCGCAAAAACTATTCAATACCATTCCCAATCTAGCTCAATGTAAAAATTATAATGAGCTTATTGAAAAAGTCGCAGATCTATTTTGTGAGCTTAATTTGCTTCACCCGTTTCGAGAAGGAAATGGTAGAGTGCTTAGATTCTTTTTTGAGGAGATGTTATATACGCTTGGTTATGACATTACATGGCCTAGAATATCTCGCCAAAACTGGATAGATGCAAATGTCGCGGGTGTAAATTTAAACCTTGAGCCACTAAAAGTAATCTTCAACCAAGCAATTTCCAAGCTTTAGTCCCACCTTAAGTAAATTAGTTGTTAATTTAGTCATGTTAATACATAGACGTTTCTAAAAGGTTTCTTTGACCTGTTTTAGGGAATTTAATGCTTTTAGTTCTAAAATACCTAATATTTATAAGCAAATAACACCACTATTTAAATCTGGTGCTACGCTTTATGTAGATCAATTTTTTAAGGTTTACGTAAATGGCGACAAAAAGCACTCTTGTTGGCTTGGCAGCAACTTCTCTTTTTCTTTCTAGCTCTGTTTTTGCTTCGAATTGGAGCTCAACAGAAATGCACCTTCAATACGGCGATCTTGACCAAGCGTTTGCAGCGCCAGGAACGTCGGAAAATACCACTATTATTACGCTTCAACACTCGAGTGGTTGGAATTATGGTGGCAACTTTTTTTTTGTTGACTACAGCAGCGTGAAAAGTAGCGACTCTTTATACCTTGAGTGGTACCCAACATTTAGTACTAACAGTTTGTTCGACATCAAATACGGCGGATTACTCTCCGATGTAAGTTTAGTAATGGGGATAAATGCAGCTCCTGAATCCGACATATTAAAGTACCTCCCTGGCGTTCAATTTTCTCTCAATCTAGATGGGTTTCAGTTTTTTAACGTGTTGTTAACGGGTTACATTGATGACAATGAAGGTATTGCCTATGGAGGCGCGCCCAAAGAAGACGATAGCTGGATGATTGATGTTGCGTGGCGATACCCAGTTTCGGCGGGCGATCAGCAGTTTTATATAGAAGGACACGCTGAATATATAGATGAGCGCCAAACTGAAATTCCAAATGTTGATTCTAATAGCTGGACATTAGTTCAGGTTCAAATGCGATGGGATTTAGGTAAAGCGTTGTCACAAAAACCAGAGCAACTGTTTGTCGGAGTTGAGTACCAATATTGGAACAACAAGTTAGGAACTGACGTTGATGAAAGTGCAGTTCAGTTTTTAGGCGTTTGGCGTTTTTAAGCGCTTCTTAAATTGGAGAAAACATGAAATTAAAACGGCTGTTATTTTTTGTACTCATTGCTGCATTAGTTATCCCAGTGACTATTACTACTGGATTTTTTGCTGCATCAACACTTACTTTTTTATCTAACAAAGTAGAAGAAACTACATTACCAACTTCTTTACGAGAGGTTCGAAATGGGGTTGAACTCGATATTCAAAAAACGCTTTTGCCTTCTAAGTCATTAGCTAAGAATGAGTATATAAAGTCTTGGATTAAAGCTGGAGAACCAAGCTCAGAACTAACCGCTTTAACAAGTCACCTTAATACATTGAAGAGTGAATATGGTGCTATTAGCGCTTACTTTGTTTCGTCGAAAAGCAAAAATTATTACACCCAGGACGGGGTTGTGCGACAAGTAAATTCGTCAAGTGATCCTTGGTTTGACGCCTTTCTAGCAAGTAAAGCACCATATGAAATTAGTATTGATGTTGATAAGTCTTCAAACAAGGCTTCGGCGTTTATCAATTATGAAGTGATTGTAAATGGCAATAAAATGGGTTTGGCGGGGTTGGGGCTTTCGCTAGATGCCATGTCTCAACTTATTGCATCATATAAAGTGATTGAAACCGGTATTGTTTACCTTGTTGATAAAGAGGGAGTTATTCAGTTACACCCTGATCAGTCAATGAGAGGAAAAAAAGTAGCGATAGGTTCCATTCTTAACAAAGCCTCTGAAATTAGCCGCGGCGGTGAAGACAAAACGATGCTTGCAATGGAATTAAAGTCACTTGATTGGTATTTAGTAACTGAAGTCCCCAGCGAAGAGTTATATGGCCCGATAAATCAAGCCATCATGACCAATATTATTATCGCATTGGTTATTATTTTGATTGGCGCGGTAGGCGTTAAGTTTTTATCAGACTTAATTTTCAAGCCTATCGATTCAATTACTGCGGCGGTAACTAATTTAAATAGTAAAGGTGGTGATTTAACTGCTCGACTACAAATTGAAGAAGACAATGAGATCGGCGACTTGGCCAAACAAGTTGATGAGTTCCTAGAGCAACTACATGTTATGTTTATTCAAGTTTCAGAAAGCGCAAATCAATTAAAAGCCATTGCGATTGATGTTTTTGAACAAATTGAACTGTCACAGTCTTACTCAACTCGTCAAAGTGACAGCACAACTTCAGTGGCTGCTGCGATTGAACAAATGGACTCAACGGTTAAGGAAATTTCCTTTAGTGCACAGGGGGCATCGGAAGTAGCAAATACAACGGAAAATAACGTATTAACCAGCACACAAAACCTAAACAAAGCCATGGAAAATATGGGCAAACTTGACTCGGTAATGAGTAAGTCTGTCGGCTCGGTCAACCAACTGTCAGAAAGCATAGGTTCAATAACAAATATTCTGGATGAGATTCGTGGTATATCAGAACAAACTAACTTGCTGGCACTGAATGCAGCAATAGAAGCGGCTAGAGCAGGCGAACAAGGTAGAGGTTTTGCAGTCGTTGCTGACGAAGTACGAAACTTAGCGCAACGCACAAACGAATCTACAGCGGAGATTAGTCAGTTAATGAGTGAGCTTATAATGCAAACATCAGAGACGGTAAACGATATTCAAGCTGGTAACCAAAGTGCAAAAGCAACGTCAGAGTTTTTACAGTCTTGCGTAGAAGGTTTAACAAACATATCAACCGAAGTTGGTAAGTTAACAGAAGTGAATACTCACGTTGCATCGGCCACTCGTGACCAGTCAGCAGCAACAGGCGAGATAAGCATGAACATTACTGTGATTGCGGAAACGGCAGATGATACTTCCACTAGTATGCAGCGTAGTTATGACTTAGTTACTAAATTAGACGGTGAATCTAAAACGCTTAGCGGCATTATAGGCAAGTTTACTTTATAGACTTACCACTAAAAACATATTGAAACAAAATACATAAGCCCAGCTAACAGTTGGGCTTTTTTCTATAAACAATAATGTGTTACGTTAAGTTGGGTTTGTCTTACTAGGAATCAACCTCATTAAATCTAAAGCCGTTTACTTCCCTATTATATACAGCGTGCTGTGCTTAAGTTATCTGTTTTGTTTAAGCTTGGATGGCTATCCATTGCAATATCTTCATAAAGCCTTGCCTATTTTTATGCTAATTGGTTTTGTTTGGTTTTCATTAGCCGGTAAGTTCAGGCTGCTGTTGTTAGGCGCTTTAGCCTTTTCGGCCGCGGGTGACATCCTTTTAGCGCTTCCCATAAACAATAGCTTTATATTTGGCTTGTCTGCATTTTTTGTTGCGCATGTGTTTTACTTATTTTTAATTTGCCAATATAAAAAGCCAACCTTTGCAGCAAACAAAATGACATTATCGTTTGTAACGTATTTTATAGTGATGATGGCTTTTGTTTTGCCAAAAACTGATACTTTATTAATACCGGTTCTATTTTATATGTTGGTCATATTCGCAATGGCCATGAGCACTTTAGGCTTAAAAAATCAAAACCCTCTTATAACACTTGGAGCATTAACCTTTGTTGTGTCCGACAGCATTATAGCGATTAACAAGTTTGTGGTACCGTTTCCAGTAGAAGGTGTGAGCATAATGACAACCTATTACTTAGCGCAGTTTTTGCTTGTAATGGGTTTTGTAAAAGGGCAAAAAAAAGCCCGCATATAGCGGGCAAGATGGAGAGTATCAGGTTATTCTTCAGTTACTTCTAATTCATCGATAACGCGCTTTACGTCATCAGTATTTTTTGCAATGGCGATGGCTAAGTCATGCTCTGCATCGCTAGATACCATGCCGCTTAATTTAACGACGCCGTTTTCTGCTTCAATATCAATGTCTGTTGCTGAAACTTCAGACTCTAGTAAGTATTTTGTTTCTAATACCGTGGCGACTTTGGCATCCATCATGGTATTACCAAAACTGCTTTTGTCTTTGTTCATAACGGTGAGTTCATTTTCCACGCTATTTACGCCATCTAATGACTCGATGAGTTCTTCGGCTAGGTCTCGCTCAACTTTGCTGTCGACTTTACCCGTTAAAATCACCACACCTTTTTCTACGTCTGTATTAATGTCAAAGGAGTTTAGGTTTGTATTCATGAGTAAAACGGTTTCAGCTTTGCCGTCTATCCATGCATCTTTACTTTTGTCTTTCCAGTCGTTAGCTTCGGCTTGTGAAGAAAGGCCCAATACACTAATCACTGCTACTGCTGATAAAGTTTTAGTTAACTTATTCATACACGTCTCCTTAATGAAAATCATCTGCGTACCTAAATGCTTCGAGGGTACGCCTGTTTGTTCATTCTAGCTGTTGCCAACTTTGTGCCAGTTTATAAGTTGCTGAAAGCAAACGAGTTTGTCTGTTTTTACTATTTGGGCACTGGATGCTGTATGAAACATTTACGTAGGAGGTTGTAAATGTTTCAGGCTAAAGCTAGCCAAGTTTTATTAAAGTAGGTGACGTGGGTTTTATTGCTTAAATCGAATTTTTTGGCAAATTTCTAATATTATTTTTTTTGACTTTATTGATAATTTGAAATACTTACTCCCCACTATTTCCCACAATATTCAGCACCTTATTCAAAAGCCTTATTTTAAAGGTTCTTTACGGCAAAATCTTGCCGCTTATTAGCTTGACAATATGTTGAGTGGAAGCCTAAACTGTGTGTTAGTGGGAAATTGTGGGATATATTGGTACCCAGTCCCAAACATAACAGTGGAAATAACAACCACAAAATGGAGCGACAATGTTTCGCGGTGCAAATACCTTATCATTAGACAGTAAAGGACGATTATCGATACCAACTCGATATCGTGAGCTTTTGCTGTCTGAGTCTGAAGGTAAAATGGTTTGTACTGTAGATCTGCACCAGCCGTGTTTGTTGTTATACCCGTTAGTTGAGTGGGAAGAAATTGAATTTAAGTTACGTCAATTATCTTCTATGAATGCTCAAGAACGACGTGTTCAGCGTGTATTACTAGGTAATGCACATGAAGTTGATATGGATAAAGCAGGCCGCATTTTATTACCTGCCCAATTACGTCAACACGCCGAGTTGCAAAAATCGATTGTTTTAACCGGACAACTTAATAAGTTTGAAATGTGGTCGGAAGAACAGTGGCATGCCCAAATGGCAGAAGATATTGCAGCGGAGCTAGAAGGCGATTATGAAATGACAGATCGACTCAAAGAATTTTCGTTCTAAATATAAATCTAAGTAAATTAAACGGCAGCAATAATGACAGCACACGTATCGGTACTATTAGAAGAATCCATTAATGGCTTAAACATAAAGCCTGATGGGATTTATATCGATTGTACCTTTGGTAGAGGTGGACACTCATCTCACGTTTTAAGTCAACTAAATGAGAATGGCCGTTTAATAGCAATCGATCGTGATCCAACGGCAATAGAAGCTGCAAAGCGTTTTGCCGACAACCAAAGTTTTACCATTGAGCATACACCGTTTTCTGAACTTCTTGCTGTGGCACAAAAGCACGACGTTGTAGGAAAAGTAGACGGTATTTTAATGGACTTAGGTGTGTCATCGCCTCAGCTAGATGAAGCTGACCGAGGATTTAGCTTTATGAAGCCAGGTCCGTTAGACATGAGAATGGACTATAGCCGTGGTATTTCTGCGGCGGATTGGTTAGCCAAAGCCGAAGAAGAAGATATTGTTTTTGCGTTAAAAAATTATGGTGAAGAAAAGTTTGCGAAACGTGTAGCAAGAAAGATCCTTGCTGCGCGAGAAGAATCTCCGATTCTTACGACAACCGATTTAGCTAATTTAGTGGCTGCAACTGTACCAAAGAGTAAGGCTGAGAAGAAACACCCTGCTACTCGTACCTTCCAGGGAATAAGAATATATATAAATAGCGAGTTAGTGGAAATAGAGCGCGCGTTAGATGCGTCGTTAGAAGTCTTGAAGCCTACCGGTCGACTGTCAGTGATTAGCTTTCATTCTTTGGAAGATAGAATTGTTAAGCAATTCATCCGCAAGCAAAGCCAAGGCAAACAAGTGCCTAGAGGCTTGCCTGTGACCGAAGAAGAGTTAAACAAAGGTATAAAAATGAAACCGATTGGCAAAGCAATTAAGCCATCGGAACAAGAAATTGCTAGCAATAGCCGTGCGCGCAGCTCCGTCCTGAGAATAGCTGAAAGATTGTCGACATGAACATAACAATAAAAAATGTCGTTGATACTCAATTAGCTCGCTATATTCTCAGCGACTTAAGTAAGCATAAGCTTACAGTGGGGCTTCTGCTGCTCAATGTTGTCGCTGCTTTGGCAGTGGTGCATTGGGCACAGTTAAATAGACAAATGGTAATACAGCAAGACGTTTTGCTGCAGCAACGTGATGACATCGATTTGCGTTGGCGCCATTTGTTATTAGAGCAACGAGCGTTGGCTGAACACAGCCGCGTTGAAAACATTGCTCGTGAACGTTTAGAAATGGATCGTCCAACATCAGAACAAGAGGTGGTAGTTACGTTGCCATGAAGGACTGGTTGAATAATAAGAATAAAAAAACAACAACCAAACGTAGCACCAAGAAAGGCGCTCAGGCTAAGTCTGGCCTAAAATCGAGCAAACAAACTAAACAAGCAAAGCAATTAACCAAGCCATCTGTTAACCGTTGGCGTTTTCAATTTGTTATTACCTGCTTGGTACTTGTCTTTAGTACCGTTATTGGCCGTGCGGCTTACTTACAAATTATCCAACCAGAAAAACTCATTCAAGAAGGCGACAAACGTACCGTTCGTGTAAAACAATCTTCAGTACAGCGTGGCATGATCACCGACAGAAATGGCGTTGAGCTAGCTGTTAGTGTCCCTGTTCAAACTATTTGGGCTGACCCAAAACGCGTTTTAGACTATCCAGATTTTGATACCGATATTCGCTGGAAAGCGCTAGCTAAAGTGCTTCAAATGGAAGAACACGAACTTTTAGCGCGTATCACAAACAACCAAGACAAACGCTTTATTTACTTAAAGCGTAAAACCAATCCAGTGGTTGCTGATTATGTTCAACAATTAAGAATTCCAGGTGTAAGGCTACGCGAAGAGTCAAAACGTTATTATCCAGCTGGCGAGATTGCCGCTCACGTTGTTGGCTTCACAAACATTGATGGCAAAGGAATAGAAGGTGTTGAGCTTCGCCACAATGACTGGATGGTTGGTACGCCGAGCAAACGCAAAGTTATAAAAGATGCTAAAGGCCGTGAAATAGAGGTACTTGAAGAGCAAAAGGGATCTGAGCCGCAAGATATTGCTCTCACAATAGATCAACGTATTCAAAGTGCGGTATATCAAGAATTGAAAAAAGCGGTGCAAACCTACGAAGCAGCGTCAGGTAGTGCAATTGTTGTTGATGTAGAAACCGCTGAAGTTTTAGCGATGGTAAATAGCCCGTCATTTAACCCGAATAATCGTATGAATGTCTCTATGCATCGCTTCAGGAACCGAGCAATTACCGACACATTTGAACCTGGTTCAACAATGAAACCTATTTCTGTGCTTAATGCGTTGGAATATGGCTCATATGGCACGTTAGATTTAGTCGATACTTCACCGGGTTACATGAGAATTGGCGGACGTCGTATTTCAGATCCTAGAAACAGAGGCATGTTAAGCCTAGCGGATGTGCTTAAGTATTCGTCTAATATGGGCTCTACAAAACTTGCACTATCAACACCTAAAGATTCGTTCTTAGGTTTGTTTTATAAAATGGGTCTAGTAGATAGCAGTGGTGTGGATTTGGTAGGCGAAAGCACCGGTTTATTTAATGACAGAAGACGTTGGTCTGACTCTGAAATAGCCAGTTTGTCGTTTGGATATGGTATTTCTGTTACCGCCGCACAATTAGTAAGAATGTATACCACTATTGGTGCTGGTGGCGTAAGTCGACCATTATCAATTGTGCAAACAGGTATAGAAAAACCAGCAGAAAGAGTCGTTGGTGAAGATGTTGCCTTTAATGTTTTAGGCATGATGGAAAGCGTTATTTCTGCCGATGGTTCAGGTAAAAATGCCATGGTAAAAGGCTATCGTGTTGCTGGTAAAACAGGCACAAGTCAAAAAGCAATGGCGGGTGGTTACGGTCATGATTACGTTAATACCTTTGCTGGTGTTGGTCCGGTATCAAACCCTAAGATAGCTGTTGTAGTGGTGCTCAACGATCCAAAAGGTGATTATTATTATGGCGGCGAAACCGCGGCCCCAACCTTTGGACGAATAATGCGACAAACGTTACGAATATTAAACGTTGAACCTGATGCCGTTGGAGCCAAAAAAATTCAGTTAGCAGACATTAGGCGGAGACGCGATGATGTTAACTAAAGCAGAACAAATTATTCATGAGTTAAATGAACATTTACTCAGGAATATCAAACAAAACCAAACACCTAACAAAGCATCGCATGAGTCGATGCTTTCTCGTCGTTTAGTACAGGACAGTCGGCAAGTTACCAAAGGCGATATTTTTGTTGCGTTATTTGGCCACGACTTAAATGGTGCTGACTTTATAAAAAGCGCGATAGACAAAGGTGCAGATGCTGTATTAATTGATGCAGAGTGTCATTTACCAGACGACTTTGCGCCACATGCTGACGTATTTATCAAAACCGTACAAAATCTTCGAGATGAATTAGCGGCGCTTTGTCAGCATTTTTATTTTGCTCAAAGTGACGTGTTACCCGTTATTGGAATTACCGGTACAAACGGAAAAACGTCCATTAGCCATTTGTTAGCACAAATAGCCGACATGGATAGCACCAAATTGAAAACACAAAACGGTTGCGCAGTCATTGGCACAATGGGTACTGGACATATAGATAATCTAGTCCCGTCAAACAATACGACACCAGGCATAACAGACGTTTACAAATTGTTATCTACATTTTCAGAGTCCAACTTTAAAGCGGCAGCAATGGAAGTTTCGTCCCATGCTCTAGCTCAAGGGCGAGTAGCAGGGCTAGATTTTGATATTGCAGTCTTTACCAACTTAACTCATGAGCACTTAGACTATCACGGTACAATGGATCAATACTTCGCTGAAAAAGCTAAGTTGTTTATTGATTACCAACCTCGAGTAGCTGTGATAAATGTTGATGATAGTTATGGTGAAAAGTTAGGACATTTAGTAACAGAACCAACCAGGCTAGTTGCTTATGGTCAGTCCGAAAGTGTGCCAGCTTATAGCGAATATGTTTGGGTTAAAGCGGTTGAGTGTCAGTCGTATGGTTTGCATTTGGAAATTGAATGGCAATTGTCGGGTTCCAAAGAGACAACATCTTTAGATTTACCTTTGTATGGTGAGTTTAATGCCATGAACATCGCCGCTGTTTTTGCGACTTCTTTATTGTCAGGTTGGGCGTTTGATAGCAGTGCTTATGCAAAGCTAAAGCCTGTGCCGGGGCGTTTAGAGCTTTTTGTTGAGCCTAATCAACCTATCGCAATTGTTGATTACGCGCATACACCTGATGCATTAAAAGCGTCACTTAAAGCGGTAAAAGAGCACTTGTCGGGTGAACTGACGTTAGTGTTTGGTTGTGGCGGCGATAGAGACACAAGTAAAAGACCTTTAATGGCGGAAGTAGCAGAGCGCTATGCCGACCATATTATTGTGACTAACGACAATCCAAGAACTGAAGATCAGGAAATAATTGTTCAAGGTATTATGGCGGGCTTTAAGAACCCTCAAAATATCAGCATTGAATATGATCGTAAACTCGCCATTGAGTTAGCGGTATCTAGAGCCAATCAGGAAGATGCAATTTTAATAGCAGGGAAAGGACATGAAGATTATCAAATTATTGGTGATCAAAAGATAGATTATGACGAACGTGCGTTTACCGCAGGTTTTATGGCTAGGCGCGCAAGTGCAAGCCAATTGAAAGGGTAGAATATGATTAAGGCAGACTTACAATGGTTAACAACAGTGCTTGGTGTTTCACCAACAGGCACTGACAGTGTTGATTTAACCACTGCCATTGGAGAAATTTCCACAGATAGCAGAGCAATAAAGCCAGGCCAAGTTTTTTTAGCGTTAAAAGGCCCAAACTTCGACGGCACTAAATTTGTTGCTCAAGTAAAAGACAAAGGGGCGGTTGCCGTTATTGTCGAAAGTCCAGTAGACACTGACATCGTTCAGTTTGTGGTAGAAGATTCGTTAATTGCATTAGGACAGCTTGGTGCGGCGGTAGCACGTGAAGTGAACCCTAAGATTATCGCCATGACAGGCAGTGTGGGTAAAACGTCGGTTAAAGAAATGTGCGCTGCAATTATGTCATTAAAAGGTTCAGTGTTAGCCACTAATGGCAACTTTAACAACCAAATTGGTGTGCCATTAACGTTATTGCGCTTAGAGCCACAGCATGAGTTTGCCATTGTAGAGTTAGGTGCGAACCATATTGGTGAAATAGCCTATACCACCAACCTAACTAAACCTAACGTGGCGATATTAAACAACGTAGCTGAAGCTCATTTAGAAGGGTTTGGCGACATATTTGGTGTGGTGCAAGCCAAAGGCGAAATCTTTAATGGCTTAACTGAAAATGGTTTGGCGATTGTCAATGGTGACTCAGAGCATAAAGACTATTGGCTTAATAAATTATCAGCGCAGTTTGAAAAAGTGCCAGGTAGAGTGGTTGAGTTTGGCCTAAATGCTGAAGTGCAACAGCAAGACAATGGCATCACAGCCACTAACATTAAGTTGGACAAAACTGGTTGCGCGTCATTTACACTTCAATATCAAGGTAACAGCATCAGTATTGACCTTACACTTCCGGGTGAGCACAACGTGAAAAACGCATTGGCTGCGTCGGCTGCCTGCATTGAATTAGGTGCAACGTTAGAAGATATCAAATTAGGTTTGGCTCAAATGGCTGCCGTTCAAGGGCGCGTAAACTTAAAACCTGTTTCTGACCAAGTACTACTAATCGATGATTCATACAATGCGAATGTTCAATCCGTAAAAGCGGCCATTAACCTGCTAGCAAGTTACAAAGGCAAACAAGTTTTAGTTTTAGGTGATATGGCTGAGCTAGGCCATGAGTCAACTAAATTGCATGCAGAAGTTGGCGAATATGCGCTAAATAAAGGTATCCATCAGCTATATTCTTTTGGTGTATTAAGTCAGAGTTCATCTGATGTTCTTAAATCAAAAGGCATTCACTTTTCATCAAAACAAGCATTAACAGACACAATAAATAGTTACATAGAACAGCAGTTAACAGAACAACCGAATGGCAATATCACTGTACTGGTGAAAGGCTCACGTAGTGCCAAAATGGAACTCGTGGTTGAGCAAGTTATTGCAGATAACCAGCAGAATAGGATTTAAGGTAGGTACATTATGTTAGTTTGGTTGGCAGAATATTTAACACAATTTCATTCGGGCTTTAATGTCTTTTCTTACCTCACTTTTAGAGCGATTTTGAGCGTATTAACGGCAATGGGTTTGTCTTTATACTTTGGCCCTAAGTTAATTCGTCGATTGCAAAAAATGCAAATTGGCCAAACCGTTCGTGATGACGGTCCGGAAAGCCATTTTAGTAAAGCAGGTACGCCTACGATGGGCGGCTTGTTAATTTTGGCAAGCATTGTTGTTAGCACATTACTTTGGGCTGACTTAGACAATAAGTATGTTTGGGTTGTACTTGTTGTTGTGGTTGGTTACGGCATTGTTGGTTTTGTTGATGATTACCGAAAGGTGATTCGTAAAGACAGCAAGGGCTTGATCGCGCGTTGGAAGTATTTTTGGCAGTCAATTATTGCCATTGGTGTAGCAGTTTACTTGTATGCAACTGCGCAAAGCCCTGAAGAAACTGCACTGCTAGTGCCATTTTTCAAAGATATTATGCCGCAGTTAGGCATGATGTATTTATTAGTGGTGTACTTCACCTTAGTGGGAACAAGTAATGCCGTTAACTTAACTGACGGTCTTGATGGTTTAGCTATTGTACCAACGGTAATGGTAGCAGGTGCTTTGGCCTTGTTTGCCTACGTAACAAGTAACGTTAACTTCTCTGAATATTTACACATTCCTTATATTCCTTTAGCGGATGAATTAACGGTGGTTTGTACGGCCATTGTTGGTGCTGGACTCGGTTTCCTATGGTTTAACACTTACCCAGCACAAGTATTTATGGGCGATGTTGGCTCTTTAGCATTAGGTGGCGCATTAGGCATTATTGCTGTGTTGGTTCGCCAAGAGTTAGTGCTGGTTATCATGGGCGGCGTATTTGTAATGGAAACGCTTTCGGTGATTTTGCAGGTAGGCTCATACAAATTAAGAGGCGAACGTGTGTTTAAAATGGCACCAATTCATCACCATTACGAGTTGAGCGGTTGGCCAGAGCCTCGCGTTATTGTTCGATTTTGGATTATTTCTTTAGTGCTTGTTTTAGTTGGCATCGCCACGCTTAAACTTCGCTAATAAATTAGGAACGTCATGTACCAGCAAGCAGAGATATTACAACAGTTAAAAGCAAGCAAGGTTGCCTTATTTGGCCTTGGGCTTACTGGTATGTCTATGTTTAGGTATTTACAAAAGCATGACATTAAACCTGATGTATTTGACGGTAAGTTTGAAGCCGCAAGTAGCGCAAAAAACTCTGAGTTATTTGATGGGCTAAACACCCAATTTGGTAATATTACTGACACACAATTTAATGGATACGAGTATTTATTAATAAGCCCGGGTATTAGCTTAACAACGCCAGCCATTAGTAATGCCATCAAGAATGGCGTACAGGTATTTTGTGATGTTGAACTGTTTGCACAAATAAATGTTAAGCCTGTGTTAGCGGTGACAGGATCGAATGGTAAATCTACCGTTGTAGCTTGGCTTACTGATTTTTTGAATAGAGTCGGTAAAAAAGCTGTGGTATGCGGTAACTTTGGCGTGCCGGTTTTAGATGTTATTGATCAAGCGGTTGATGTTTTTGTTATTGAGCTTTCAAGTTTTCAGTTGGATACAACGGAAAGTCTTAAGTGCGAAGCCGCTACGGTACTGAACGTATCGCCAGATCATTTGGACAGATATGAGAGTTTTGAAGATTATGCGGCCAGTAAACGTAAAATTTATAAGCACGCTAAACTTGAAATTTACAACGCCAATGATGAGCTAACTTGGAATCAATCTGAACATGCTCAATCTTTTGGTTTAGAGAAAGGCGATTGGCAATACGTCCCTGACAGACAGAATCTTTGTCAGAACGGGCAAGTTATTGCAGACTTTTCTACCTTTGCTTTAGCTGGGCATCATAACGGGTTAAATGCAGTATCTGTTTTGGCTTTAGCGAGCGCTGTAGGTATAGATGCTAAAAGTAACATTGACTCTTTGTCAGTATTTTCGGGCTTAACGCATCGTTGTCAGTTTGTTGTTGAGTTGAATAACGTTAAATTTATTGATGACTCTAAAGCTACAAATATTGCGTCATGTCAGGCTGCCATAAACGGGCTAGCGGCAAATAAGAATGTAATATTAATTGCTGGTGGTGATGCCAAAGGTGCTGAGCTTAGTGAATTATCCCTCGATATTCAAAATCACGTAAAACACGTGGTGGCATTAGGTAAAGACAAACAGCAGTTTGTTCAGTTTGTTGATGACTCTTCATTAACGTTAGTAGAGTCAATGCCTGAAGCCGTTCAAAAGGCCTACGCACAATCAAAACCAGGGGATATTGTTTTGTTGTCACCGGCTTGCGCAAGTATCGACATGTTTAGTAACTATCAAGCAAGAGCGGCTGCATTTATTGATGCTATTCACCATTTATCAAGTGGTGATGCCCATGAATAAAATAGGATTTGGATTAGTTAATTTAGCTCGTCATAAAACCAAAGAAGAGCAGGTTGTTGAGCCTCAGTTCTATGACCGTTTTTTACTATTGATGACATTGTGTTTAATGTGCTTTGGTTGGATTATGGTGACCTCAGCGTCTATGCCCGTTGCCGAAAAGCTTTATAACAATGAGTATTATATTTCTATCAAGCACGCTGTTTTTATCGCGATTTCATTGATTTCTATGACTGTGGTTTTCATGTTTAGGATGGAGTGGTGGCGCAAGTACAACATGCATTTGTTGTTAGTGGCTATTGTTCTGTTGATACTCGTTTTACTGGTTGGTAATACGGTGAATGGTAGTCGTCGATGGTTGCCTCTCGGTATTTTTAATCTGCAAGCGGCGGAAGTCGCAAAGCTATTTTTCTTCGCATTTTTAGCTGGTTACATGGTTAGGCAACATGAACAGCTGCTTGAAAATTTTAAAGGCTTTTTGAAACCACTGGGTGTGTTTACTGTTTTAGCGGTATTACTTCTACAACAGCCTGATTTAGGTACTGTTATTGTTATGTTTGTAACAACCATGGCGTTGTTATTTTTAGCTGGAGCTAGAATCTGGCAGTTTATCGCACTTATAGGTTCAGGTTTGATGGCCGTAGTTAGCTTGATCTTATTAGAACCTTATCGTTTACGTCGCGTAACTTCATTTTTAGATCCTTGGGCTGACCCATTTGGCTCAGGCTATCAGTTAACACAGTCATTAATGGCTTATGGTCGCGGTGACTGGGCTGGTTTAGGGTTAGGAAATTCAATTCAAAAACTTGATTACTTACCTGAGGCACACACTGACTTTATTGCCGCTGTTATTGCTGAAGAATTAGGTTTTGTTGGCCTGTCGATTCTTGTTGTTGTGCTTGGTGTGTTAGTTCATAGAATTCTTCGTATCGGCTCAAAAGCCATGGAAAAAGAAGAGCACTACAATGGTTATTTTGCATATGCTATTGGAATTTGGGTCGCTTTTCAGGTGTTTGTTAATATTGGTGCAAGCACCGGGTTGTTGCCAACAAAGGGTTTAACATTACCTTTTATTTCCTACGGCGGTAGTAGCCTCATATTATTTAGTATAGCCATGGCGGTTGTACTTCGTATTGACTACGAACTACGCCAAAAAGAAGACGTTGAGTTAGAAGTTATATCAGAAGAAGGTGCCGATTATGAACACATCAGCTAAAGCCTTAATTATGGCTGGCGGTACTGGTGGACATATATTCCCTGGTATCGCTTTGGCAAATGCACTTAAAGCTAAAGGCTGGCAAGTAAGCTGGATTGGTACGGCCGATAGAATGGAAGCCGATATTGTTCCTAAACATAATATTGATATTAACTTTATTGATGTTAAAGGTGTTCGCGGTAACGGTATAAAGAGACTCTTGTCTATGCCATTCATGCTGTTAAAAGCTTTTTTGCAAGCAAGAAAAATATTGACTGAGTTAAAACCAGATATTGTTGTGGGTTTTGGCGGTTACGCATCTGGTCCCGGTGGCATTGCAGCAAAGTCATTGGGCATACCATTGTTGCTTCATGAGCAAAATGCGGTCATGGGCATGACAAATCGTTATTTAAGTAAAATAGCGTTAAAAACACTATTAGCTTTTCCGTTGTCGAAACCTGTCTCTAATAGCGAAAAGTTTGAAGTTATTGGTAACCCAGTTCGAGACGAAATAAGTAGCCTAAATAAATTGCCTAAACGGTTGATTAACGCACAATCGGCGAAACATATTTTAGTGATTGGTGGTAGTCTAGGCGCTAGAGTTTTTAATCAAAAACTGCCTGGTTTGTTGGCACATTTTATTGCTGATGAAGCGTCGATAAAAGTTCGACACCAAGCTGGAAAAAACAACACCGATGAGGTGAGCCGCGGATATCGAAATGCCGGTTTTGCGGAAGAGCAGTTAGTAATTTCAGATTTTATTGACGATATGAAAGATGCTTATGCTTGGGCTGACATTGTAATTTGTCGAGCTGGAGCTCTTACGGTTTCAGAAGTGGCTGCGTCGGGTAATGCGGCGATTTTCGTTCCATTGCCATATGCTGTGGATGATCATCAAACTGCAAACGCAAACTGGCTTGTTTCAGTTGGTGCAGCAAGGTTAATTGATCAAAAAGAACTAGATACAGAAATGCCTGCGGTGCTGCGAGAATTATTACATGCGCCTGCTCTGATATCAGAGATGCAGCAACGCGCAGGGCAAAATGCAAATTTAAGTACAACTGACCGCATGTTAAGTTTGTGCCAAGCGATTGGAAGAAAGTAAGTGAGTATTCAAGACAATATAGTTAACCCAGCGATGCGCCGTATGCAAACCTTGCATTTTATTGGTATAGGCGGAGCAGGCATGGGTGGCATAGCCGAGGTTTTGCTTAACGAAGGTTATAAAGTTACAGGCTCTGACATAAATGAAAATGCAGTGGTGCAGCGACTCAAAGGTTTAGGCGCCACGATTACCATTGGCCATGTTAAAGAAAGTGTTGAAGATGCAAGTGTTGTTGTTGTCTCAAGTGCCATTGATGAAACGAATGTAGAGATTATCACCGCACGAGAAAAACGTATCCCGATTGTTCGCCGCGCTGAAATGTTAGCCGAGCTAATGCGATTCAGGTTTGGTATTGCCATTGCCGGTACACACGGTAAAACAACAACGACAAGCCTTATTGCCAGCATTTTTGCCGAAGCACAGCTTGACCCAACGTTTATTATTGGTGGCTTATTAAATAGTGCGGGTACTAACGCTAGGTTAGGCAAAAGCAGATACTTAATAGCTGAAGCAGACGAGAGCGATGCGTCGTTCCTGCATTTGCAGCCTTTGATTTCTGTGGTAACAAATATCGAAGCAGACCATATGGAAACTTATGGTGGTGACTTTGAACAAATGAAGCGTACTTACGTTGATTTCCTTCACAACCTACCTTTTTACGGTTTAGCAACAATGTGTGGTGACGATCCCGTAGTATTAAAACTAGCTAAAGATTTAGGTAGAAGAGTGGTTACCTATGGTTTTGAAGCGCATAACGACTATGTCATCAGTGACTTTGAGCAAAACGAAACTAGAACCACATTTACCGTTGTTCACAATGAAAAGTCATTAAAATTATCTTTAAACCTGCCAGGGCGACACAATGCATTAAATGCAACGGCAGCCGTTGCTGTTTCATATGAAGAAGGCATTGAAGATAAGTACATAATTAGTGCACTTGAAAAATTTGAAGGTATCGGCCGACGTTTCCAACAATATGGTGACTTTGAAACTGGCAAAGGTAACGTCAAATTGATGGATGATTATGGTCATCATCCAACTGAAGTTGCAGCCACGATAGATGCAGTAAGAGCTGCATGGCCAGAAAAGCGCATTGTTATGTGTTATCAGCCTCATCGTTATAGCCGTACTCGTGACTTATACGACGACTTTACACATGTTTTATCAAAGGTTGACTGCTTGTTATTGCTTGAAGTTTATTCTGCGGGCGAAAAGCCAATTGCCGGAGCGGATGGTCGTAGCTTAGCCCAGTCTATAAGACAGCGAAACGTGATAGATCCAATTTTTGTGGCTAAGCCAGAACAGTTGCCTAGTCAGTTAGCGCACGTTATCCAAGATGGTGATGTCGTTATTACTCAAGGCGCTGGTAATATTAACTCGGTGATTAAAACGTTAATTGAATGCGACATGAAAGTAGAGAACCTTCTGAAGGTAACCGAACTATGAAGTCAGTAGACGTAGCCAAGTTTGGAAAAGTAGCGGTTATGTTCGGTGGTACTTCTGCAGAGCGTGAAGTCTCTATGAATTCGGGTAAAGCGGTATTAGCAGCACTTGAAGAAGTTGGTGTTGACGCACATGGTTTTGACCCAAAATTTGACTATCTTGACGACTTAATAAACAAAAACTTTGACCGTGTATTTATTGTTCTTCACGGTCGCGGTGGAGAAGATGGAAGTTTACAAGGCGCATTAAAGTTAATGGGCTTGCCTTTTACCGGCTCTGGACCTCAAGGTTCAGCTTTTGCAATGGACAAGGTTAGAAGTAAATATTTGTTTAAAGGCGCTGACTTACCGTCAGCTCCATTTGCTGTTGTTAAGAAAGGTAAGCATTTTGACAGTAAAGCAATTTTAAACAGCTTGTCTGGAAGAGTGATGGTTAAGCCAGCTAATGAAGGTTCAAGCATTGGGATGTCTCAAGCGAGTACGCCAGAAGAATTGAACAAAGCGATTGAAACCGCCTTTAAATTTGATAACGAAGTATTGGTAGAGCAATGGGTAGTTGGCCGAGAGATTACCGCTACTATCGTTGACGGACAAGCTATGCCGTTAATAGAAATGCGTACGCCAAATGAGTTTTATGACTACGAAGCGAAGTATAAAAGTACAAACACGGAATATTTATGCCCAGCACCGCTGAATGGCGAATTAACCGCTCGTATTCAAGAGCTGGCCGTCGAAGCATTTGAACTAGTAGGTGCAACCTGTTGGGGAAGAGTGGATTTTTTACTGGATGAGAATGAACAACCGTACCTTTTAGAAATAAATACAGTACCAGGAATGACAACATCATCGCTTGTCCCTAAGTCTGCAGCTCAACATGGCATGTCATTTAATGACTTAGTTATGACTATTTTGTCGCAAACTTTAGCGCCTGAAATTGCTGTAAAAGAGACGGGAATCTAGTGGTGAAAACAAAGTCGGTTAGAAAGTGGCAAAAATCGAGCTTTTTAGTTGGATTTGTTTTCTTTTTAACGGTTATTTTATTGTTTGTATGGGGTTATAATAGCCTGTTCAAATGGGCACAGAATAAAAATGACGTACCTATTAATGAAGTCGTGATTCACGGGCAATTATCGTATATAAACCGTGATGAATTAGAGAATAAAATTACGCAGCAGTTAGACGGTAGTTTTTTTACCCTGGATGTTGCGAAGTTGCAGTACAAGCTTGAAGAAAACCCATGGGTTTATGGTGTGTCGATTCGTAAAGAATGGCCAAGAAAAATTCACGTTTTTGTGGTTGAGCAAGATGTATATGCAGTTTGGAACAATGACCTTCTGTTAAATAAGTTTGGTGATGTATTTTATGCCGATGGCGTTGAAGTACCAAAGAGCTTACCAAGACTATATGGCCCAGAAGGCAATGAAAAAGATGTATTAAAAGGTTATGTGCAAATGCAACATTTATTGGATTTGCACCAGTTTAAAATAAGTGAACTAGTACTGTCAGAGCGATATGCATGGCAGATCTGGTTAGAGCGAAGTATCCATCTAAACTTGGGACGCTCTGAAAAGATGAAACGGGTACAACGATTTGTTGATTTGTACCCTCTTTTGTCTGACTATAGCGGTAAGGAAATCGCTCGTGTGGATTTACGCTACGACATAGGCTTGGCCGTGTCTTGGCGGGATAACAATAATAACGAAAGCTAAGTGCGATAAGCGGATAATATGAGTTCAAGTGCGAAAGCCAATGACAGAAATTTAATAGTAGGCCTTGATGTCGGTACTTCAAAGGTATCTGCTGTGGTTGGTGAAATAACGCCAGACCAACAAATTAGTATTGTTGGGGTTGGTCACCATGTAAGCCATGGTATGGACAAAGGCGGTGTGAACGACTTAAACCTCGTTATCGGCTCTGTTCAAAACGCAATTAATGAAGCTGAGCTAATGGCAGACTGTAGAATATCTTCAGTTTACTTAGCTATCAGCGGTAAGCACATTTCGTGTCAAAACGAGAGTGGAATGGTGCCAATTCATGACTCTGAAGTAACCGCTGAAGATGTTGAAAATGTAATACATGCTGCTAAAGCTGTACCAATGGCTGCTGAACGCAAAATGTTGCATGTTATGCCACAAGAGTTTTCAGTTGATATGCAAGAGGGCATTAAGAGCCCAATTGGCATGTCTGGCGTACGTATGGAAGCTAAAGTTCATATTGTGACTTGTTCAAATGATATGGCAAAAAACATTGTTAAGTGTGTAGAACGCTGCGAATTGAAAGAAGATCAATTGATTTTTAGTGCGTTAGCCTCAAGTTATGCAGTATTAACAGAAGATGAAAAAGAGTTAGGTGTTTGTGTTGTTGATATGGGTGGCGGTACACTAGATATCGCTATTTATGCAAATGGTGCAATTCGCCATTCAGCAGTGTTGCCTGTTGCTGGTAACCAAGTAACAAATGATATCGCTAAGATTTTCCGCACGCCAATAGGACATGCAGAAGATATAAAAGTGAAGTATGGAGTGGCTTATAAAAACCTAGCCAGTTCAGAAGACAATATTGAAGTACCTAGTGTTGGAGGTCGACCTGCAAGAATTATGTCGCGCCACACATTAGCCGAGGTTATAGAGCCTCGTTATCAAGAAATATACGAATTGATTTTGGATGAGATTCGAAAATCTGGTTTAGAAGAGCAAATTGCTGCAGGCATAGTTTTAACAGGTGGTACGGCCAAAATGACCGGTGCTGTTGACTACGCAGAGCAAATTTTTCAAATGCCAGTTCGAATTGGAACGCCAATTGGCGTCAAAGGACTAACTGAGTACGTGCAAGACCCAAGCTATGCTACGGCGGTTGGTTTGTTGTTATATGGAATGGAAAAGCAACAAACAAACGAGGACGAAAAACCGCAAGATTGGTGGCAGCGGATTGCAAGTTGGTTCAAAGGCGAATTTTAAGAATTTAAAGACGGAGAGAATGACAATGTATGAGTTAATGGATAATCATAACGAAGAAGCAGTCATCAAAGTATTTGGTGTTGGCGGTGGTGGCGGTAACGCAGTTGACCACATGGTTAAAGAATCTATTGAAGGTGTTGACTTTATTGCTGCGAATACAGATGCGCAAGCATTACGTAATTCAGCTGCAGGTACAACATTACAAATTGGTACTGAAGTAACAAAAGGCTTAGGTGCTGGCGCGAACCCAGAAGTAGGACGACAGTCTGCTTTGGAAGATCGCGAAAATATTGCTGCCGCAATGCAAGGTGCCGATATGGTATTTATTGCAGCCGGCATGGGTGGTGGTACAGGTACAGGTGCCGCTCCAGTGGTTGCTGAAGTTGCTAAAGATTTAGGTATTTTAACCGTAGCCGTTGTGACTAAGCCTTTTGCCTTTGAAGGTAAAAAGCGTTTAGCTTTTGCGGATCACGGTATTCAAGACTTGTCTCGTAGTGTTGATTCACTAATTACTATTCCTAATGACAAGCTGTTAAAAGTATTAGGCCCTAAAACTAGTTTATTAGACGCCTTCAAAGAAGCAAACAACGTACTATTAGGTGCGGTTCAGGGTATTGCTGAGCTAATAACTCGCCCAGGATTGATCAATGTTGACTTCGCCGACGTAAAAACAGTGATGTCTGAAATGGGCACGGCTATGATGGGTACAGGTACTGCATCTGGTCCTGATAGAGCGCAAGAAGCTGCAGAAGCTGCTATTGCCTCGCCATTACTTGAAGATATTGACCTTGCTGGTGCCAAAGGTATCTTAGTTAATATCACGGCCGGTATGGATATCAGCATTGAAGAATTTGAAACAGTTGGTAACACAGTAAAAGCATTTGCATCTGAAAATGCAACGGTTGTTGTTGGTGCTGTAATTGACATGGACATGGCTGAAGAGTTGCGTGTTACTGTAGTAGCAACTGGCATCGGCGGTGACAAGCGTGCTGATATTTCATTGGTACAACAGCCACAAATGACGCATGCAGTAGGTAATACTCAGACGGTTACAGCTAGTAAGCCAGCAGCGCAGGCAATGCCTGAGCAAAAAGCATTATTAGAGCCAGAAGAGAAAAAAGACGAAGCAGAAAGCATCTTTGACATTCCTGCTTTTCTTAGAAAACAAGCTGATTAAAAAGTGTACTATTGATCTGAGGTCTGATCTGTCGTATAATGTGCGCCGCTTTTTAGATTAGGTATTAGATAAGAGGTTTATCACGTAAATATGATTAAACAACGTACAATAAAATCACCTGTTACATCAACAGGGATTGGATTACATAAAGGTGAGAAGGTTACATTAACTCTCCGTCCTGCTGCCGAAAATACAGGTATTGTATTTCTGCGCACCGACCTTACGCCTGTAGCTGAGTTTAAGTCGTCTCCTGAATTGGTTGGCGATACTCAAATGTGTACGTGTTTAATTAATGATGCGGGTCAACGCTTGTCTACCACTGAGCATTTAATGGCGGCGATCGCTAGTTTGGCAATTGATAACTTAATTGTTGAAGTAGACGCAGCTGAGATCCCAATTATGGATGGTAGTTCATTACCATTCATATACTTGATGCAACAAGCAGAAGTGATTGAGCAAAACAGCTTACGTCGTTACATTAAAGTGACTAAACCTGTTCGTGTTGACTTAGGCGATAAATGGGCAGAGTTACGTCCATATGATGGTTTTAAAGTTGATTTCAGAATTGAGTTTGATCACCCTGCTATTACACAATCTAAACAGCGAATTCAGTTAGACATCACGGCTGAGTCGTTTCTAAAGCAAATTAGTCGTGCCCGTACTTTTGGCTTTATGCGAGATATTGAATACTTACGTAACAATAATCTAGCACTAGGCGGAAACATGGATAACGCAATTGTTTTAGATGAATACAGAGTGTTAAACCCAGACGGTCTTCGTTATGAAGATGAGTTTGTGAAGCACAAAATTCTTGATGCTGTTGGTGATTTATATATGACAGGTACTCCGCTGTTAGCTGAGTTTGTTGCATTTAAATCTGGCCATGACTTAAACAACAAAGTATTGGTTGAGTTAATGAAGCAGCAAGATTGTTGGGAATACGTTACTTTTGGCGAAGAAGCACCAGAAGGCGTGACCGCAGCGATTCCACAAATGGCGTAAAACGCTTTGTGATTAGAAATTCAAATTAGAACGCAGCTTAGTCTGCGTTTTTTTATGCGTAAAGATTTCTTTCCCTTATTTCCCTCGAGCAATTGATAAAGCTTTTCTTGGAACCCATATCTTTTGGTATATTGACGCCCAACATATATAGGCGTTTTGAGCCTTAATAAACTAATAACAATATTAAAGAATTGTAAGAATATAGGGGAAGGTAATGGCTGACTTGTTTGATAACCCAATGGGGTTGAACGGTTTTGAATTTGTAGAATTCTGTGCACCTGAGAAGGGCATTTTAGAAACAATGTTTTCGTCAATGGGCTTTACTAAAGTTGCCCGTCACCGTTCTAAAGACGTTGAATTATGGCGTCAAGGCGACATCAATTTCATTACAAACTATGAAAAAGGCAGCCACGCAGATTATTATGCACAAGAGCATGGTCCTTCAGCGTGTGGTTTAGCATTCCGTGTTAAAGACGCTCAATTTGCACATTCAGAAGCTGTACGTAAAGGTGCGCAACCAGTAGAAGTTGATACTGGTCACATGGAACTTCGTTTACCAGCAATCAAAGGTATTGGCGGCGCTAACTTATATCTTATCGACCGTTATAAAGATGGCGAAAGCATTTACGACATCGACTTTGTATGGCTAGAAGGCGTCGATCGTCGTCCAGAAGGTTGTGGTTTCCACACATTAGATCACTTAACGCACAATGTTTATCGTGGTCGTATGGGTTACTGGGCAGACTACTACTCAAATCTATTTAACTTCCGCGAAATACGCTACTTTGATATTAAAGGTGAATACACTGGTTTGCTATCTAAAGCGATGACAGCGCCAGACGGTAAAATCCGTATTCCTCTAAACGAAGAAGCTGCCGGTGGTGGTGGTCAAATTGAAGAGTTCTTAATGCAATACAACGGTGAAGGTATTCAACATATTGCCTTCTCTTGTGATGACTTATTAGCATGTTGGGATAAACTTAAAGCTTCTGGCGTTGAGTTCATGACTGCGCCTCCAGCAACGTACTATGAAATGTTGGAAGAGCGTTTACCAGGTCATGGTGAGCCAGTTGACGAACTTAAAATGCGCGGCATTTTATTAGACGGTACTACTGAAGGTGGTCAACCTCGTCTATTGCTTCAAATATTCTCTGCTCCGGCACTGGGTCCTGTTTTCTTTGAGTTTATTCAACGTAAAGAAGATGATGGTTTTGGTGAAGGCAACTTTAAAGCACTATTTGAATCAATTGAACGTGACCAAGTTGCTCGTGGCGTTATTGGTGACGACAAATAAGTTCGTCCTTAATACTCTGTTTTGTAATCGTGGCTGTAGTTGCAGTCACGCCTACATCAAAAAGGTAATATTATGAAAATCAATCGAATTCACCATGTTGCGTATCGCTGTAAAGATGCAAAAGAGACAGTAGAGTTTTACCGTGATCTATTAGATATGGACTTTCAATTAGCCATTGCTGAAGATAAAGTTCCTTCTACCGGCGAACCTGATCCATATATGCATGTTTTTTTAGATGCGGGTCAAGGCAACGTATTAGCATTTTTCGAAATTCCAAATGCACCAGAAATGGGCCGAGATACAAACACGCCAGCTTGGGTACAACATATTGCATTTGAAGTTGGCTCTATGGACGAATTAACTGAAGCAAAAGGTCGTTTAGAAGCGGCTGGCGTTGATGTTTTAGGCCCAACCGACCATACCATTTTTAAGTCTATCTACTTCTTTGATCCAAACGGACACAGAATTGAACTAGCGGCAAATACCGACAAGCCGGGTATGTTAAACGAATTAAAACGTGTTGCTCCAGATATGTTAGACGAGTGGGCACGAACTAAAAAAGCGCCAAACCATGCTGCATGGTTACACAGTGGCGAAGATTTCAAATCAGAATCGTAAGGAATAATTAATGAAATTAGCAAGTTTAAAGTCTGGTCGTGACGGTCAGCTAGTTGTTGTTAACTCAAGCCTAACTAAAATGATTTCAGCTGCAGATGTTGCTCCAACGATGCAAGCGGCTATCGATAATTGGTCTGATGCTGAACCAAAACTACAGGCGCTATTTTCTAAACTAGAAAGTGGCGAAATTTCCGGTGAAGATTTTAATCAAGCAGACTGTCATTCTCCATTACCGCGTGCATATCAATGGGCAGACGGGTCAGCGTATGTAAACCACGTAGAGCTTGTTCGTAAAGCTCGAAACGCAGAAATGCCAGCGAGCTTTTGGACCGATCCTTTAATGTATCAAGGTGGTTCAGATAGCTTTTTAGCGCCACAGTCTCCAATTGTAATGCCAACGACTGAAGGTTTTGGTGTTGATTTTGAAGCTGAAGTCGCAATTATCACTGATGATGTACCTATGGGCGTGAGTGCAGAAGATGCGCTTAACCACATCAAATTAATCATGATTGTTAACGACGTTTCTTTACGTGGGCTTATCCCTAACGAATTAGGAAAGGGCTTTGGCTTCTTCCAATCTAAACCTTCTAGTGCTTTTGCGCCAGTTTGTGTAACTCCTGAACAGTTAGGTGATGCATGGTCTGAAGGTAAGCTTTCGTTGCCTCTTGTTTCTACTTTAAACAACGAAATGTTTGGTAAGCCAGAAGCTGGTGTAGACATGACGTTTAACTTCGGCCAATTAGTAGCGCATGCTGCACGTACTCGCCCTTTATGTGCTGGTACTGTAATTGGTTCAGGTACTGTCTCTAATAAACTAGATGGTGGCCCAGGAAAGCCAGTAACTGAAGGCGGTGTAGGTTATAGCTGTTTAGCGGAAATCCGTATGATAGAAACGATTAATCACGGTACACCTAAAACAGCATTTATGCAGTTTGGCGACAATATTAAAATCGAAATGTTTGATAAGTCAGGCCAATCAATTTTCGGTCAAATAAATCAAGATTTAGTAAAGCAAAGCTAATGCAGCAACGTATTTAAAATACGCTTTACATCAAATAAAAAAAGCCTTGTTTTTCAGCAAGGTTTTTTTGTTTCTAAGGCTTTTCCATAGGCGACAAACGAATTTAAATCTGCCATGATAAATTTATAAGGGTTTATAATTTAAGCAAGGACCAAAATGACAGTTTCCACTAGCGAGTTATTTGAGTTATTAAAAGCCAGTAATGACTTTAGTGAATTGTCTGCTGAGGTGCTCTTGGAGCTTGCTAAATCTTTGCGTTTAGAAACGGTGCCAGGCGGCACAAAGTTTATTAAAGAAGGCTCCGACGCTGACTCATTATTTTTGTTAGTGAGTGGACGCTTACGGGTTAGCAGAACAATACATGATGGTAACAAACTCATGTATAACGAAGTGTTACCTGGTGATTGTATTGGTGAAACCAGTATGATCTTAAGACAAGCCAGAACCGCTGATATATCGGCAACTAGAGAATCAGTGGTTGCGATATTAGATTACCCGCAATATGAAGAGTTAGTAAAACAGTTTCCAGTAGAGCTCAATCGAGCATTTTCCAATGCAATATACCGTCATTTACGCCACGAGCGGCAAGTTGATAAACGACGTCGCGCCCAAAGTTTTTATATTTTACCTATTCACGATTCCATAGATATGAATGCGTTTAGCGACAGTTTATACATTGCACTATCTGAATATGGGAAATGCCAAGTACTCGATGGTCACTATTTTGAAGATGTAGAAAGTCATGGCCGAGAATTAGATCAAATAGAATCCATTAATGATTATATTGTTTTTAAAGGCGCTCCTACCTTTGATGATAAACAAAAGGCGAACTTTGAGCATGCAGATCAATTGGTTCTAGTAGCCGACGGGTCGTTATCAACAGAGTTATCTCCAATTGAGAATAGTTTACTCGAACACCCTAATTTTTTGTTGATGAGACGTCACTTAGCTTTAGTTTTCCCAGATAAAACTACCTTTTCAGCCGACCGGCTATTATGGAATAAAGAACGCGATGCAGAACGTGTTTATCCTTTTAAATACAGTCAATTAGGCGACTTTCAGCGGCTGTCACGTTTTCTATTAGAAAAAGCCGTCGGGCTAGTACTTGGTGGTGGTGGGGCAAGAGGTTTTGCACACTTAGGTGTTATCAAGGCCTTTGAAGAAGCGGGCATTCCCATTGATATTATTGGTGGTAACAGTATGGGGGCGTTAATAGGTGCAAGTTATGTTGCTGGGGTTCCTCGAGAACAAATCCATCTAGAGATATTAAAGCATGCAAAAGGCGGGATGAAGCTGACATTCCCAGTTGTTTCAATTATGTCTAATAGAAATTTATCTGGCGCATTTCAGGAAGCGTTAGGCGATATTAATATTGAGAATTTGTGGACACCTTTTTTTGCAGCAGCGTGCAATCTTACTGACGCAGAAACGGCGGTACTTGATCATGGTCCTCTATGGAAAGCCGTACTTGCAAGCAACTCTCCTGCCGGGCTATTTCCGCCGGTGATAAGTGAAGGTAACTTATTGGTGGATGGTGCAATATTAGAGAACGTGCCAGTAAAAGCGATGCGTCAAAGGCTGAGTACTCCATTAGAGCGACGTCGAGGTAATGGTTTAGTCATTGCCATTGATGTAGATGTGCGAGGACGCTTTTCTGTAGACACAGAAACGCTTGAGTTAAATACATGGAAAAAAGTGAAATCTCACTTCAGTCGCAAACAGGATACCTTGCCAGGTATAGTAGATATATTGATGCAAGTTGCTCATATTGGTGGTTTATCACAGCGTCAACAAACCAAACGTGGTGCCGACATATACCTAGAGCCACCGTTGTCTGAGTATAAAATTATGGACTATAAAAAAGCCGAGCAAATCATCGAAGTGGGCTACCAATTTACATTGGAACACATAGCTGAATTAAAGGAACAGGCAGGGTTGTAGAATGACTTCAATACCATTATCTGTACCACAAAAGGAAATTTGGACTGAATGGTTAGCTTGGTCAGATCCGCAACACTTAAATATTGGCGGTTATGCGGAGCTTAAAGGCGCAATTGATCAATCTGCGCTACAACAGTCTTTAGAGCTACTAGTTAGTGAGAATGAAGCACTAAGGTTAATACCAAATATTTCAGGCTATCAGCAACTATTGCAATCATATTTTCCAAGGTTTGAGTACGTGGATTTAACGAGCAACAGTAATCCAGAACAGGCTTGCATGGATTGGCAGCAAAAGTGGATGTCATGTGAGTTTGATTTACGCACTGATGCTCCGGTACGTTATGCTTTATTAAAAAAGGCAAAGGACGAGTATTATTTAGTTATACAAGCAATGCATACGGCGATGGATGGTTGGAGTTTGTCAATTACTCCTCGAAAATGGGCCGATTGTTACCAACGTGTTTTAAGTAATAATGTTCAATTATCACCAAATAAAATTGATTACTTACAATTTGTAAAAGACTCAAACGAGTATCTAGAGGGGCGGATTTTTCAAAGTGACGAAGCCTATTGGAAAGAAAGTTTTTCGGCACTACCAGACCCATTGTTTTTTGAACGTTACGGACAGCCAAGCAATAAAACCGGCGAACTGGCAAAGGCCTATATTTCAAAACACCATATTCAATCTGATTTAGGTGATGCTATCTCTCGTTTTGCTAAGATAAATCAGAGCACGCCTTTTCAGATCTATATCGCATTAATTGCTATCTACTTTTTTGAAACACAGAACCTATCAGAGCTCACCATTGGCGTTCCAAATTTAAATAGAGGCGGCAAAAAATACAAAGATACGATAGGCATGTTTGTTTCTGTTTTACCTATTAGTATTAGTTACAGCAAAGAGATGAGTTTTGTAGATTTAGTGGAGCAAATTGCTCGACGTCTAAAAAAATCTTACCGGCATGCTAAATACCCTTTGAGTGAACAAGCCAAAAGACTTGAAGTGGTTAAGAGTGGCAGGGATAGATTGTTTGATATTATTTTTTCATATGAAGAATTTGAATTTTCATGCCAATTTGGGGATGCAGTACTGTCGGAGACAAAACAGACGTTTAACCCGTTTAGCCGATATCCGCTAGCTATTTCACTCTGTAATTTTCTAGATGCTAAAGATATTGAAATGGTTATTGAAAGCGGCAGCAACTTCTTTTCTGCTGCAGAAAGTGATTGGTTTGGCGCTCGGCTAATTAGTATTGCCGAACAGCTAATAATTGAGAACAAAACCGTTTCGCAACTAGAGTTATGTGCACCAGCTGAGCTGGCATTAAAAGTAAAACAATACGAACGAGGCGTGACTAAACTCGACCACGAAACATTTGCGCAAAACATAATTAACACATCCTTGGTTGTGCCAAAAAGTATCGCCTTAATTTCAGATCAAATCGAAGTTAATTATCAACAATTGGTAATTGCGGCAGCCTTGTTGGCTGAAGAGCTTTTAAAAGCAGAGGTGAAAGCGGGAGACTCAGTAGTTCTTGGCTTAACTCGTGGGCCTGAAGTTGTGGTTGCTATGTTAGCGTGTAGCTTTATGGGCGCGGTATTTGTACCAATTGATTTAGACTGGCCTGACTCTCGAATTGCCAGCATTCAAAAACAAACAAATTGCACAGCGGTGTTTGTAAATAGTGAGAATGAGCGAAAATTTAACGGTCATCTGGTTGTTATTGAGCTGGCTGATCTTATAAAGCAGAGCTACCCGCTTGGTGATCTTGTTAAGTTTAATCAAATAAATTGTGAAACGGCATATACGCTGTTTACCTCAGGTACAACAGGGCAACCTAAAGGGGTATCAGTTGGCCATTTGGCATTAAAAAATCGCTTAAATTGGATAGTAGAAAACTGGGGTATCACCTCAAGTGATAGGTCACTGCAAGCAACACAAATTAATTTTGATCCTTCATTAATAGAAATGCTGGTGCCATTAATGGCAGGTGGAAGTGTTGCATTTCCTAAAGCAGGAAGGTTACTGCCAGAGTGGTTACCGTCGTTATTAGTAAAGTTTAATGCAACCATGATGGCTTTTGTGCCCTCAACCTTAGCCAGGTTTATAGATGGGTTAGTACCCAACCAAAGTTTGCCATTACGCGTGTGTTGCTGTGGTGGGGAGGTTCTTTCGTATGAAATTGCGCAACGTTTTGGTGAAGTAACGGGCGCTCAGTTATACAATGTATATGGTCCCACAGAGGCAACTATTTTTTGTACTTCATGGCATGTGCATCCTCAAGCGGTTCAAAGCCGAAATATGCCTGTTGGCAAAGCGATAGCCAATACTCAAATAGTCATTTTAAATGAAAGAGATCAAGTTCAGCCTTTTGGTGTTACTGGAGAGGTTTATATTGCTGGGGCTAGCTTAGCGAACGGTTACGTTGGCAATGATAAAGAAACAAATCAAAAATTCCGACATTTTGAGCCACCTTTACTAGGCCATGCAACTCTATATAAAACCGGAGACTTAGGTTGGCTTGACTGTGACGGTGTGCTTCATTTTTCTGGCCGAAGTGATAGACAAATTAAACTTCGCGGTTATCGTATTGAACTTAATGAAATAGAAAACGCTATTTTATCTGTTCCAGGTGTGGTTCAGGCCGCTTGTAAGCTGGTAAAAGGAAATACATCTGAGAGTATTCATGCTTGGTATAGCACTAAGCAATCAATAGCATTAGAGACCGTTAGAAGTCAGCTTGCGCAGCTATTACCAGACTACATGTTGCCGCAAAGAATAATGATGATAGATAACATGCCTTTAACCGACAATGAAAAGATAGATTATAAAGAGCTACCTATTATTCATTCAGTGGAGGTGTTAAAGACCGCACGAGAGCCGATTGGCGACTTAGAAACAAAGATTCTTGAATTGTGGAAAAAAGCATTGGGAAATGACTCACTGCATGTAAATAGTCACTTTTTTGAAGCTGGAGCCGATTCATTGACTGCCGTTGTGGCGCTCAACGACATTGAAAATATAGTAAACAAAAAATTATCCTTGCACCAGCTGGTGGCAAATCCCACCGTTGCCAGCTTAGTCGAGTGTATAAATGGCGAACTGAATAAACCAAATTTACTCGTTAGTTTAGGCGACACAACTCGCACTGCTAGTTTATATGTGGCCGCTTCAGGCAATGGTGATTTACTAAGATTTAAGTCACTGGCTAATTGTATGAATGGCGTATCCGATTTACATATGTTGCAACCACCGGGTTCAACAAAAAAAATATCAATTCAAGAGTTAGCGGCTCTTTACGCTGATAAGATTGCGAGTCGAGGTAGTAAGTCTATTTATTTGGCTGGTTTCTCGGTTGGTGGACTTGTGGCAGTTGAAACGGCTCGAAATTTACGCTTAAGAGGCATAGAAGTAAAAACGGTATTTATTGTTGATACGATATTGATGAAAATGCCGCTCATAATAATCTGGTTATGGCAGGGGTTAGCCAGTGTGTTGGCTAAATTGCACGCGGCAAGACAACGGACATCAGGCTCCAAAGTACTTAGTGCGATACAAGATAGAGGCTTGTTAATGCAAGTTTCAGCAATGCGAAATCATGTTTTGGCACCTTACGATGGTGATACTGTTCTCATCAAATCATCGGCGTATCGCTGGATACATGGTGCTTTGCTTGGTGGTTGGAGAAAGGTCATGAATGGCAGGTTAAAGGAAGTAGAGATAGAAACGTCTCACAGTCATTTTTTTGAACCTGGAAAGGTAGATCAACTGGCCAATGTTTTGAAACGTGAAATAAACAAAAAAGACAGCGATTAGGCTGTCTTGTTTTTGAAGTTAATCGTTCGAACTTGTTTCAGGAGGGTGTATTTTTGCCTTAGAAACTTTATTGTCATCTACATCAATAATTTCGATTGGATAGCCTGAAATGTTAATACAAACGCCAATCTCAGGAATTTCTTCCATAAACTCTAAAATTAGACCGTTGATTGTTTTCGGTCCATCAATCGGAAGGTCCCAAGTCATTTCTTTATTGATTTCACGAATATTCGCGCTACCTTCAATGACAAAAGAGCCATCTTTTTGTTCTTCAACTTCGTCGCTGGTGTAAACCGCAATACCCGTTGTAAAGTCACCAACGATTTCTTCTAAAATATCTTCTAAAGTAAACAAACCCTGAATATCACCATATTCATCAACAACTAAACCAATACGTTCTTTGTTTTGTTGTAGCTTTTGCATCAAGGTAATAATTGAAGTGCCTTCAGGGGTGAAATAAATTTCACGTACCGCTCGTAACAAGTTGTTCTTAGTAAAGTCGTCTTTTGATAGTAAGCGCAGCGCGTCACGTACATGAATAAAGCCCACGGCATCGTCAATGTTGTCACGATACAATAATAATCGCGTATGCTGTGCGTTGGTAAGGCCGCGTTGTAAGTCTTTCCAGTCATCATTGATATCTAGCGCATAAATCTCATTTCTAGGCACCATGATGTCTTCTACAGTTATATTTTCAATATCTAAAAGATTCACCAACATGTTTTGATGTTTGTCTTCTAAAAGACCGCCCGATTCATTAACAACAGTCCTTAATTCTTCACTACTTAAGCTGTGTTCCTGCCTATCTTTGGCGCTAATTCTAAGCATAATCAAAATGCCATTTGTGATGTAATTTACAATTAATACAAATGGGTAGAGTATTTTCATCAATATATTGAGAACCCAAGAGCTTGGGTAGGCAATTTTTTCTGGGTGTAACGCAGCTAAAGTTTTTGGCGTTACTTCGGCAAAAATTAAGATAATAAAAGTTAAAACGAAGGCTGC